>ENA-ORTH01000053-ORTH01000053.1-human-gut-metagenome-genome-assembly--contig:-NODE-53-length-126074-cov-3.960617_pt1 | contig 126074 bp, 113 predicted proteins | sample MGYA00241914_ERZ509192 | MGnify/ENA primary metagenome ERZ509192 (study PRJEB26280, sample SAMEA2338826) | human gut metagenome | biome: human gut; feature: human-associated habitat; material: faeces...
TAAATGGATCATATTCCCGCCATTTCCTCCGGCGCTTTCTTAAGTTTTTTCTTTCCTCTCTGTAAAATTTTCTTTACATAATCAACGGAAAAACCCGTAATGCTGGAAATTTGATCGAGCGGCAATTTTTGTAAATGCCGTAAGGTCATCACATCCCGGTAGGTCTGTGGAAGAGAGCGAAGCACATCCACAAGCTGGCCATACGCTTCTTTCTCTTCTAATTTTGCACCCGGCCTGAGATTCTCCGGAGCTTCTACCTCCGGAACATCTTCCCAAGGAATTGCCACCCCCTCTCCTTTCCCAGTCCGTAGTAAATCAATACAAGTGCTTCTAACTACTATAACGATAAAATGTTTCGTTTGGGGACAATTTATTTCTCCTATTTTCGAAAAATTTTTGATAATGCGGATAAAAGCCTCCTGGACAGCATCTTCTACGGCAGATTCCGTATGAAAATAGTCTCTAGATACATGAAACATGAGCTGTTTATATCGATGGTACAATTCTTCAAATTTCCGCTGATCTTCCTCTGAATCAATTAACAATAATAACATTGCAAGCATTGAACACACCTCCCATCAATATAAGCATTATAGTTTTATTATACCATAATATTCCCCAAAATTAGCCAAATTTCTTGATGTTAAACTTACTTTTCCCTTAAAATAGAAAATAGGCCCTGTGTCGCCAATCCGGCACACAGAGCCTGCTAATTTACATATAAAAATAGGCTTATTCCCTTGCTAACACTTTTTTCAGGTACTGCCCTGTATAGGAGCCTTCCATGTTTGCAACCTCCTCCGGTGTCCCAGTTGCAACAATGGTCCCGCCGTTGTCTCCGCCTTCCGGCCCCAAATCAATAATATGATCCGCTGTCTTGATGAGATCAAGGTTGTGTTCAATCACAACCACCGTATTCCCCGCATCCACCAGTTTCTGCAGCACATCGATCAGCTTATGGACATCCGCAAAATGAAGTCCCGTCGTCGGCTCATCCAGAATGTAGACAGTCTTCCCGGTACTGCGCTTGCTCAGCTCTGCTGCCAGCTTGATTCGCTGTGCCTCCCCACCGGACAGCGTTGTCGAAGGCTGTCCCAGGCGGATATAGGAGAGCCCCACATCGTAAAGTGTCTCCATCTTTCGTCTGATACTCGGCACGTTTTCAAAAAAGGTCAGCGCCTCTTCCACAGTCATATTCAGCACGTCGAAAATACTCTTTCCTTTATATTTTACCTCCAATGTCTCCCGGTTGTACCTCTTTCCATGGCAAACTTCACACGGCACATAGACGTCCGGGAGGAAATGCATCTCAATCTTTAAAATTCCATCCCCACTGCACGCCTCACACCGGCCGCCTTTGACATTGAAGCTAAACCGGCCTTTCTTGTATCCCTTCGCCTTTGCGTCCGGCGTTGCCGCAAACAGATCCCGGATCAGATCAAAAACACCCGTGTATGTCGCCGGGTTGGATCGTGGCGTCCGCCCGATCGGCGACTGGTCAATATCGATAACCTTGTCAAGATTTTCCAGGCCCTGAATCTCCCTGTGTTTTCCCGGAATAGTCCTGGCATGATTCAATACTTTCGCAAGTTTCTTATATAAAATCTCGTTGATCAGTGAACTTTTCCCTGAACCTGATACACCTGTCACACAGGTCATCACGCCAAGCGGAATCTCTACATTGATATTCTTCAGATTATTTTCCTTTGCCCCGACAATCTTTAGAAATCCGGTCGGCACCGCCCTCTTTTCCGGCACCGGAATTCGGATTCTTCCGCTTAAGTAATCTCCGGTAACAGAACCAGGCGTATTCATAATCTCCTGAGCATTCCCCGTAGCAACGACTTCTCCGCCATGCTCCCCGGCTCCCGGACCAATATCCACAATATAATCCGCAGCAAGCATGGTATCCTCGTCATGCTCCACGACAATCAAAGAATTTCCCAGATCCCGCAGATGCTTCAAAGTGGCAAGCAGCTTGTCATTGTCCCTCTGGTGCAGTCCAATGCTCGGTTCATCCAGAATATAGGCTACACCAACCAGACCGGAACCGATCTGAGTCGCCAGACGAATTCTCTGTGCTTCCCCGCCGGACAGGCTGCCTGCCGCCCGTGAAAGAGTCAGGTACTCGAGACCAACATCGATCAAAAACCCGATGCGGGAACGGATTTCCTTTAGAATCTGTCCTCCGATCATCTTCTGTACCTCGGTCAGTTCCAGCCCATTTAAAAATTCCTGAAGATTTTCAATAGACATAGCTGTTACTTCATAAATATTTTTGCCGCCGATAGTCACAGCCAGCGCTTCCCTTTTCAGGCGCTGCCCTTTGCAGGCATGACACGGTGTAATTCGCATGAAAGTTTCGTACTCTGCCTTCATCGCGTCGGACCCGGTTTCCCGGTAACGCCGCTCTACATTTTTGATCAGCCCTTCAAAGGCCACGTCGTAGACGCCCTCGCCCCGCTGTCCTTTGTAATATACCTTGATTTCCTTTCCATTCGTTCCATAGATCAGAACGTCATGGATCTTTTTCGGATACTCTTCAAACGGAGTATCCAGATCAAACTTGTATTCCTCGCAAAGAGCGCGCAAAATGGCATTTGTAAAACTGGATGGATCCATACAGGACTGCCATCCAAGCGCCGCGATCGCTCCCTGATTGATACTCAGAGATTTATCCGGGATCATCAGATCCTCGTCAAACTCCATCTTATATCCTAGTCCAAAACATTCCGGGCAGGCGCCAAACGGATTGTTAAACGAAAAACTTCTCGGCTCTATCTCATCAATACTGATCCCACAGTCCGGACAGGAAAAGCTCTGGCTGAAATTGATCGGTTCTCCGTCAATCACGTCCACAGTCATCAATCCCTCCGCCAGATTCAGAGTCGTCTCGATGGAGTCGGTCAGACGCTTTTCAATCCCCGGTTTTACCACAAGCCGGTCCACCACAATCTCAATATTATGCTTGATATTCTTTTCCAGGCGGATCTCCTCTGTCAGCTCGTACATGTTTCCATCGATCCTCACCCGGACATACCCGCTCTTCTTCGCCTTCTCCAAAAGCTTGGCATGGGTTCCTTTCCGTCCTCTCACGACCGGCGCCAGAAGCTGGATTTTTGTCCGCTCCGGCAGTTCCATAATCTGATCTGTCATCTGATCCACCGTTTGCTTTTTGATCTCCTTACCGCAATTTGGGCAGTGTGGAATCCCGATTCTCGCATACAGGAGACGGAAATAATCATAGATCTCTGTTACCGTTCCTACAGTAGAACGTGGGTTCCGGTTCGTAGATTTCTGATCAATGGAAATTGCCGGGGAAAGTCCCTCAATACTCTCTACATTCGGCTTTTCCATCTGTCCCAGAAACTGTCTTGCGTAGGAGGACAGTGATTCCATGTAACGTCTCTGCCCCTCTGCATAAATCGTGTCAAACGCCAAAGAGGATTTCCCGGAACCACTCAGGCCCGTCAGTACAACCAGTTCATTCCTTGGAATATCCAGGCTGATGTTTTTCAGATTATGCTCATTTGCTCCGCGGATGCGGATATATTGTCTGTTGTCCATTGTTGTTTCCCTTCTTTTATTCTTCAATTTCCTGCAAATGCTTTTTTAATTCAATCATATTGTCTCGCAGCTTGGCAGCCGTCTCAAAATCCAAATCCGCCGCCGCTTTTTTCATCTGTCGCTGCAGATCTTTGATCAGCTTCTCCAGCTCTTCCCGACTCATAGACTCCGGATCCTTCTCCAGCACTTCTTCCTGCTTTGCAACTTTCTTGGAAATGCTGATCAGGTCCCGCACCGCTTTTCGAATCGTCTGCGGGGTAATACCATGCTCCTCATTGTAACGCATCTGAAGCTCCCGCCTTCTCCTTGTCTCGTCAATGGCTGCCCGCATAGAATCTGTTATCGTATCCGCATACATAATGACACGTCCATCTGCATTTCTTGCGGCACGCCCGATCGTCTGAATCAATGACGTCTCAGAACGCAGGAATCCCTCTTTATCCGCATCCAGAATTGCGACAAGTGTAATCTCCGGAATGTCCAGGCCCTCCCTCAAAAGATTGATTCCCACCAGTACGTCAAAGACGTCCAGACGCATATCCCGGATAATCTCTGTTCGTTCCAGGGTATCAATATCCGAATGAAGATATCTCACACGAATTCCCAATTCTTTCATATAATCTGTCAGATCCTCTGCCATCCTCTTAGTAAGCGTTGTAATGAGGATCTTGTTCTTCTTAGCTACTTCCTTATTGACTTCTCCAATCAGATCATCAATCTGTCCCTCTACAGGACGCACTTCCACCTCAGGATCAAGAAGACCGGTCGGACGGATTACCTGCTCCGCCCGCAGAAGCTCATGTTCCTCCTCATAGGCCCCCGGCGTCGCCGATACAAACATCACCTGGCTGATCTTGCTCTCAAACTCTTCAAAATTGAGCGGCCGATTGTCCTTTGCCGACGGAAGACGGAACCCATAGTCCACCAGAGTGGTTTTTCTGGACTGGTCTCCATGGTACATCCCACCGATCTGTGGAATCGTCTTGTGGGACTCGTCAATAATCATCAGAAAATCATCCGGAAAATAATCCAGAAGCGTGTGCGGCGGCTCGCCCTCTGCAAGCCCTGTCAGATGACGGGAATAATTCTCAATCCCGGAACAAAAGCCCGTCTCCCGAAGCATCTCAATATCAAAATTCGTCCTCTCTGAAATCCTCTGCGCCTCCAGAAGCTTGTCCTCACCTTTAAAGAAACGAATCTGATGTCCCAGCTCCTCCTCAATCTGTCCGATTGCCCGCTCCATATTCTCTTTGGATACGACATAGTGGGACGCTGGGAAAATCGCAATATGATTCAGCTCATTTTTAATCTCTCCTGTCAGAGAGTCCACTTCCGTAATCCGGTCAATCTCATCACCGAAAAACTCTACCCGGATTATATTCTCTCCAGAACCGGCCGGAAATACTTCCAGTACATCTCCATGAACCCGGAACGTGCCTCTCTTAAAGTCAATGTCATTTCTGTCGTACTGAATGTCGATCAACTTCCCAATGACTTCATCCCGGTCCTTTATCATACCAGGCCGCAGGGAAATCACCATGTTCTGATAGTCAATCGGGCTGCCGAGTCCGTAGATGCAGGACACACTCGCCACGATAATGACGTCTTTTCTTTCGGACAGTGCCGCTGTGGCTGAGTGGCGCAATTTATCAATCTCATCGTTAATCGCCGAGTCCTTGGCAATATAGGTGTCCGATGATGGAACGTAAGCCTCCGGCTGGTAGTAGTCGTAATAGGAGACGAAATATTCCACTGCGTTGTTAGGGAAGAACTCTTTGAACTCTCCGTAAAGCTGCGCCGCCAATGTCTTATTATGTGCAATGATAATTGTCGGCTTATTTAACTGCTGAATGACATTTGCCATCGTAAATGTCTTACCCGAACCGGTAACCCCAAGAAGTGTCTCACACTGGTTTCCCTCCTGGAACCCCTGTACTAACTGGGCGATAGCCTGCGGCTGGTCGCCGGTAGGCTGATATGGAGATACTAATTTAAAGATTTTTTCTTCACTCATACCTGCTTCTCCCTTTGTTATTTTTGAATACTTGATTAGTGATTACACGAATTTTTCGTGTAATCAGAATATCCTTTTTCTAATAAAATCGTAAAACACACTTTTGGTTGCAAAGCGGCTATTTTTATCGTCGTTTTCCCAGGAACAAATGTTCTGCTTTTATTTTATCTTATGTTCTATTTCGTGTCAATTTTTCTTTTTAAGATTATTTTTTGCTGCCCTGTCGAGATTTAATGCAGGATATACAGTAATATTTATCATATCCGCCTAAGGAATATCGCTACTTGCATTTTTATATGCCAAGACCACATCAAAGCATTTTTTGAAAACAATGTTGCAAGCACCTTTACACTCTGCAAGGCTGTTGAATTTACATTTTTTCAAAACGGAAAATATAGACAAAGCTTACATCATTACTCTTTATCATGGTAATTACTTTATCATATACTTAGTACCTCTTCCCCTGCCTTCAATTTTTACAACACCTTTCTTCCCCATATCTTTCAGCAACTGTGTTGTCTTTGATTTGCCAAATGGGGCATAAGGAGCAATTTCGCTGATGGATTTCAGCATTGTCCTGCTCAGAATCTTATATATTTTTCTTTCGTCTTCCGTTAAATTCAGGTTTTTCTCAAAAACCGGGAGTACGATCTTGATTGTATTTTCCGACACTTCAAAATCCGGCTTCATCAAGCCTTCCTCATAGAGCTGTTTTATCCTTGTAATCCCTGTACCGAAGATTTCAACAAACCCAAGTCTGTAAAATACATTTGCAAGATTTCTATTTCTTAAAATCGAAAGTTTCCCCGATAACTATTCATCTTCTGTTATTCCAGAAGGCAGTCCCCCCGGAGAAATAATTTCTATTCTGTCATCAAACATCGAAACTTTGATCTGCGAATCCATATCCCACGCTCTGTGAATCAGCGCATTTGCGATTGCTTCTCGAAAGGCAGCCTCCGGTATTTTTTCTATCTTTTTCCTGTCAGTGCCTTGTATTTCTTCATATTCATAATAATCCTTGAACACCTCTGCAGTTTTTTCGTAGACTTCAAAAATGGATATATGATCAAAGGTTGCCCTCTTATGAATCACACTGATGTTTTCACCGAACTTCACCATATCAATTCCTGGAAAATGATTTTTATCCGCCAAAATACCATCTGCATTATTGTATCCAATAGTATTGTTGTATAAGTTCAACGTTTTCAAGGTGTCCTGATTAAAAGTTTCAATCTGAATATATTCTTTTAATTTTTGACATAGGGTATTAAATGTCAGTTTTTGCTCTTCACATCGCAATTCTTCAAATCTGATATTTTTCCCTTCCAAAATCAGTCTTGACAACTCCAGTGTGTCAACCTCTATGGTTGCAGTATCATTTCGCTTATATGCCTTCGATTTATATAAATAAGGCTTTTGCATCCCGCTTTTTACAGTCAGTTTTATCGTTCTGTCGTGATTCTGCAATTCCAGCGTATAATGGGGCTGCGGAGTAATACTGTCATTAATCTTATTTTCGATATCAAGACATGCTTGTTTTACATCTGACAGACCTTTGATATTCCCATTGTCATCGATGCCAAAAAACACTTCTCCACCATCGTAATTTGAAAAGGCACTTACTGTTTTTAAAATATATTTGTAATCTTTTCTTTAAACCCTGTTGTTCTTGTTTCACGCATACACTGTTCTTCCTTTCCAGTTTCACTGTTTATAGTATAAATAAAAATGCGCATAAATCAATCGTATTTTTTTACAATTGATTTTATGCGTGCTTTTAATCATACAATTTAAAATTCCTGTCATAACAAATATGTTTCTGCAATGATATGCGCCAAATAGCTATATAGCAACAGACTATTCTTCAATCATAATCCCTATTTTTTCAAAATAAAAACACGTTAAATAGCGCTTTAAAGAATTTCCATTTTCCATGATAATTTTCCATGTCTCCGCATAAGTTCCCGGTACATAAAATGAAATATCATATAATGACTTCAAAAACTCCATAGGTCTATCGCTATATTGGTCTGCTATTTCAAATGCCAAATTATTCTGAAACAAACATTCCCACACCTCCTTAATATTTTCACTCATCCAACATTGCCAGATAGCTGTCCAACCTTTTATTCACATACCCAGCAAACAACTTTTCCATCACATCCAGATTATGATTTACAAGATATTCATCAAACGCATTGTAATAAGCAATCCGATCTGTAAACTTAATGTCTATTGGAGGATACCCGGCTTTCATCAATTCCAGATTCATAAGCAGTCGTCCCGTCCGGCCATTTCCGTCAATGAAAGGGTGAATTCCCTCAAACTCAATATGAAACCGTGCAAGCCGTGGAATGATATGCTCTGTGTTATTTCTATAAGACACTAGCAGTTGCTCCATCTTAGGCTGTATCAGATATGGCTGCACTGATTCATGCTTTGCACCCATAATTCTTACCGGAACTCTTCTGTAAACACCTCGGTCATCCTTTTTATCAGCCAACACCAGATAATGAATCTGCTTAATAATGCTCTCTGATAATGGTACCTGATTCTTTACCAAATCCTGCACAAAATCAAAAGCTTCTTTATGTCCGACCGCTTCCATATGATCTTTCAGTGGCTTCTGATCAATCGTCAAACCACGCAACACCATATCCGTCTCTCGCAAGGTCAGCGTGTTTCCCTCTATCGCATTGGAATTGTAAGTGTATTCAACTACAAATTCCTCTGTCAGTCGTTCCACCTCTCCCGCTGTCAAAGGTCGTCTGGAATCCAGTTCGATTTTTTTCCTGTCAATTACCGCCAGCAAACTCTCTGCTTTTTTATACCTACCGTCCTCCGGTTTCTTCGCATCTACAGGAATTTTCCAACTGCGCCCTTCGCGGGTAACACCCAAAATTTTTCCCTCTGAACATAATATACGAACTCTTCTATCTGAAATGCCCCATTTTTCTGCGGCCTGTTTCACTGTCATGTACATAAATCTACACCTCTCTTCAAACAGTAGTATACCCTATTATCGGAACAATATAAACAGTATCGGAATAATATTTTCCACTTATCGGAATAATACAAAAGTCCGAAAGATACCAATTCTCAATCTCCCGGACCATTATTATGCACTTCTGATTTTGGTTTCCTCAATCGTAGTAAAATTGTAGTATCCCACCAGTCCTATTGCACTGCTTTGCCGCAGTTTATCGTAGCAATTGCCCTCAAGCACTTTCATGCCACTGTTTTTGTCGTGACAAAGAAGAGGTATTAAAATCATATTCCTCCTGAAAATTTTTTCCATAAATTTCCTTTTCATTTCCAGACTGCTCAAATTCAACAATATATCTTCCTATTCTCCAATATATTTCTGTCATTGTTTGATTAACGGCACCTGTGAGGTGTTCTTTGGCAACTGCTACCGTTTTTTCAATTTCAGAAATCAAATAATCCATCTTATCATTTGTTGTAACCTCTTACATATATTTCCTTTCCTGAATTTGTCAGCGCTTTCTTCTGTCCGCTTTTTGATAATTTCTTTATGACTCTGTTCCATTTTAATCCTGATACATAATCTTCTTCCACATATCCATAGCACAATGCATACTTGAAAGAAGTTGTAAGCACAGTCTTCAAAATTTTCGCTACTGATGGAGATTTGTCATATGTTTTTTTATAAATTCTCTTTACATGATTTTTCCGCAATTTCCCCATAGATAGCCGCCCATACAATGGCAAAATATAATTTTGAATCGCATTCTTATAAGAATAATAAGAATTATAGGAAAGCGACTTCTTTTTGACTTCCTCTAGCCAAAACTCATAAAAGTCCTGAACACTTGTTCAAGCGTTCTGTCACTTCATACAGTTTTCCACTGCATTTTTTCGCTAGAATCTTTGCTAGGTGGGTTCCCCCTTGTCGGCTCCAACTCCTGTGCCCGTGTTTCATCCGCTTTGCAATTACACTCTACATATGGTTCTCCATTGTTTCCATGTTTCAGTATTCCAGTCCTTCCGGCAGTTCAAGGCCCTGCGACTGGTATGGCAGAAGCCCTTCCCTGTTATTCTTATAATACCGGATCAGTTCTTCTCCGTCTTTCATCTCATCATCGTCACTCAGATTGCTCCCCTTCGCTTTATTTTTCTATAGTAATTTTCAAAAAACGACCCTGAAATTTCTCCAGAGTCGTAAAAATCAAGTCATTTCATTTTAATTTTATACAAGCAATTTTTAATTTAGTAAAACTTTCCTCACTGATTACATGTTCTATCCGACAAGCATCTTGCTCTGCCGTTTTACGGCTAACTCCTATAGCCAAAAGCTTTTCTGTAAAAAATAAATGTCGTTCGTAAATTTTTTCAGCAACTTTTTTACCTGCATCTGTCAAGGAAAGAAAACCATTTTTATCTTTTCTAATAAAGCCGCTCTTCTGCAAAACTGCAACAGCATGGCATACACTGGGCTTTGATACTTCTCTATATTCAGCTACATCCACAGAACGTACCATACCATTTTTCTTCTGAAGAATTAGTATCGTTTCCAAATAATCTTCCCTAGATTCATAAATCTTCATAAGACTCTCCTTTACTCCGCCAATTTCCAGCCTATAGCCTCCTTCCTAGCGGATATAAAGTCAGCATACAATCCACTCTGCTGAATCAATTCCGCATGAGTGCCTCTCTGTACAATATGAGCGTTGTTCAGTACAAGTATCTGGTCGGCGTTCCGAACGGTTTTCAGCCGGTGAGCAATCATAATGATGGTCTTATCATGGGTCAGTGCCTCAATAGCATGCTGCAATTCATCCTCATTCTCCGGATCAACGCTACTTGTTGCCTCATCCAAAATGATAATAGGCGCGTTTTTCAGCATGGCACGAGCGATGGAAATACGCTGCTTCTCTCCGCCGGATAAAGTACCGCCTCCCTCGCCTATCATAGTGTCATATCCGTCCGGTAAAGCGGAAATAAAGTCATGACAACAAGCTTTTTTCGCCACCTCAACCACTTGCTCATGAGTAGCGTCCTGGCAACCAAACTTGATGTTGTTCTCAATCGTATCTGCAAAGAGATATACACTCTGAAACACCATTGAAATGCTCTTCATCAGACTATCCAGTTTGAAATCCTGTACATCCATACCGCCAATGGTAATTTTTCCGGAGTCTACATCCCAAAAACGGGCAATCAAGTTACACATTGTTGTCTTACCTGCACCAGAAGGACCGACAATGGCTGTGGTTGTTTTCTCAGGAATAGTAAAACTGACCTGATCTAATATCTTGCGGTCTGCGTAGGAAAAATCCACCTTATCAAACACAATCTCGCTGGTTTTGGGGGTAATGTCAGCGCCTTTCTCATCCATTATCGGCGTATCATCAATGGCATTTGCCGTGTCCATCGAAGCCGCCAACATTTGCAACAAAGAAGCCATGTTTCCGGCATTTTCCAAATCATTGAACACCATGAAAGAAGCTATTACTAAAATCAAGCCGTAGACCAGCGGCAGAGAATCGCCCAGCCAAAGCCAGATTGAAGCCAGTAACAACAGGATGCTGAACACCCGGACAACCACTTGTTTGATAGCGTCATAGGGAATGCTGGCTTTTGTCAGCTTCAGATTATTCCGGCAACTTGATTGAATAGCATTTCTGATGGATTGTGCACTGTCCCTTTCAAGCCCAAATGCTTTGACGATTCCCATGCCCTGGATGTATTCCAACACGGAGGTCACAAGGGACTCCTGTGTGTGCTGACGAACCGAACTTTGAGCTGCGGACTTTCGGAGAGCCAGTTCCGCCACTGCAAGGTAAAGCAGGACACCGGCAACAGCTACAAGCCCAATCCTCCAGTCGAATATCAGCAGGACAATAACCAAAGCCACCGAATTAAAAAATCCCCCCAGTACAGATACCAAAACACGGGCTGCCGAGTTTTCTACATCTCCTAAAGTCGTTGTGACAACGGCAGTAATATCCCCGATACTATTCTTGTTGAAATAGCCCATCGGGATATAGCGCAGCCGATCTCCTATATGGATACGTTTTTCTGCCACCATACAATAGCCGGTTTCTGTCTGCTTCATCGTGGAGAAATAGGTCGTAATGATACGCCCAATAAGGGAAACGCCCATAATCCCCAGTGAAATCCAGATAAACTGTCCGTCCCGGTTGTTAGATACTAGCGCGCCTATTACCACAAAGAGGGCGGCAAACTGCAGGGCTGAAAACAGCCCAGACAGGAATGCAAACAATAGAGATTTTTTTAGCAGCCCCTTCTTGCTGCCTGCAAAAGCAAAAATTTTTTTCAATGTTCCATACATCTGACATCCCCCTTACATCTGGTCCTTCGCGCCGATATGCGCCTGCCACATATCCCGGTAGAGGGGGCAGGTTTCCAGCAGTTTCTCATGCGTACCTTGTGCGCGGACAGTTCCATCCTTTACCACAACAATGTTGTCTGCGTCAACAATGGTAGACAGCCGGTGTGCAATCACAATCAGGGTCTTGCCGATAGTCAAAGCGGAAATGGCTTTCTGTACCAGCGCCTCATTTTCGGGGTCAATATAGGCAGTGGCCTCATCTAAAATGACAACCGGCGCGTTTTTTAGCATGGCACGGGCGATGGCAATCCGCTGGCGCTCGCCGCCGGAAAGGTGGGAACCAGCACTACCGACAACCGTATCATAGCTGTTATCCAGCCTGCGGATAAAGGCGTCACAGCCGCTTTGTCTGGCAGCCTGTTCCACCTCCGCATCTGTAGCACTGGGTCTTCCCATGCGGATATTCTCCCGGATGCTACGGTTAAACAGGTAATTGTCTTGGGATACATAGGAAATCTGATCTGCAATTTCAGACAGCGGTATATCCTTCATCTCGTGGTCACCGAGTGTAATACTGCCGGATGTAACATCCCAATATCCGGCAATGAGCTTCGCCACCGTAGATTTTCCGGATCCAGATGGTCCTACAAGGGCTGTCATGGTCCCGGGCTGAATGGCAAGGTTCACATCATGCAGAACTTCTGTTATACCGTCATAGGAAAAAGACACATGTCCGAAAACAATACCGGTATCTTCCAGCTTAACCGGCGTGTCCTTATGGTTCAGTTCTTCGGCGTTCAAAAGCCGGCTGATTTCTTCCACATTTGTCCCCAGTACTGCCAAATCATCTGTAAAAGTAAAGGCTGCGATAATTGGTCCAACCAGCCCCAGCGAGAAAATTATAATAGAAAGAAAAGTAGAAAGTTCCAGACTACCAGAAAGCCAGAACGCAAAACCGCAAGGCAGCACACAGATTAGCACTGAGGGCAGAATGGCATTGTAGGCACTCATAGTTTTCTGGTTTTCTCTCATCCAATCCACATAGTAGTTGGCGTTATAGTTTACTGCATCGGAATACTTTTTGTAGGAACCGGCGGATTGACTAAATGCTTTAACCACCTCAATACCTCCAATATACTCTACAATGGCATTTGCCATCTGTTTTCCGGCTTTTACCGCACCTTCCCATTTAACGGGATAGTTCTTCATACCGGCGGACATAACAACAAGCCCCATCACCAGAGTAACAAGAGACAAAAGCGCCATGCGCCAATCCAGAATAAACAGGTACACAACAATCACAAGTGGTATCAGAACATTTGCAGTCATTTCCGGAATCAGGTGCGCAAAGGTCGGTTCCATTCCCTCTACACGGTCTACAATCGTTGTTTTATACTGACCAGACGGAGTATCCAAAATCGTTCCCATCGGGACATGAACCAGTTTTACTGTGATATTCTCCCTCAAGTCGCGTAGCGTGTAATAAGTCGCCGTGTGGGAAACCGTTGTAGAAAGGCAGGAAAACAGCACTTTCCCCAAATAGCCGCATAATGCAATAATGCTAGCGGTCACATAGAAGGAAAGATTCTGCTCCCCAGCCAGCATCAGCGTAACAATATGCGCCACGCAAAAATAGGGCACCATCTGGCAGGTCACGCCTAATACTGCAAGGATAATGCTGCTTATGAATTTCCCATGATAAGATTTTCCCCATCCCCATAGGACACCTATGGGTGATTCTTTCTTTTCTTTTTTCATATTACCGCTCCCTTTATGAAATAGTTTCTAATTTTTTCAAGACCGACCTTATCCATTTGAAATTGATCAACAATGTAGCCTTCCTCAAAATGAACAATATCCGTACAACAGTCTAAAATCAACTCAAGATCATGGGTAATAACATACAAGGTAATACCCGCGTCTCTGACTTGCCGTAGGATATTTGCAACCTCTTTCATATGCTTATAATCAAGACCGCTGGTCGGTTCATCGAAAAATAAAATAGAACGCTTAGACGCGATTGCCGAGGCAATTGCTACTCGTTGTTTTTGACCGCCAGAAAGGGACATAGGGTGTCTGTCTTTGAAATCCGTTAAATCTAATTTAGAAAGGATTTCTTCCGCTTGTTCCTGGTTTTCCTCCTCCATACTAATTAAGATTTCATCCAACACCGTTTCTGTAAAAAGTTGATGATTAACATCCTGCATTACCATATAGCAGGTATTTAACCTGTCTTTAGGGTGGTAAGTCTTGCCATTCCAGATAACTTTACCGCAACGCTTTTCCAAACCGCAAAAGCACCGGGAAAAAGTAGACTTTCCGGCTCCATTGTTTCCAATAATCCCTACAATACGATTTGCTGGAATTTTATCTTCACGAATGTGAAGTGTCTTCGGCTCATTTTTATAGGCAAAGTTAAAGTTGCAAAGCTCCATTTGTTTTCCAGTTTGCTGTACTGTTTCAGGTGGCAATAAATTTTCAAGAATGAAGGCACGCAACCCTAAATCGGTTCTTTGCTGTTCTGTCAGCCGCTCAAATTCTGCAGCGGAATAATCTTTTTCCACCTCTCCAGCAGTAATATAAATAAAACGATCCGCAAGACCACGCAGATAGTAGAGTCGATGTTCCGATATAATAATTGTTTTTCCCTGCGATTTCCAAAATGCAAGCGTAGCTCTCAGAGCAAGAATAGAGGAAGCGTCAAGGTTGGATGATGGTTCGTCCATAACAAGCACATTTGGTTCCATAATCGACACACCTGCACAAGCGATTTTTTGTTTTTCTCCGCCGGAGAGATGAAAAATATTACGCCCCATCAATTTCTCCAAACGGAAATCCTGGACGGTTTTTTCCAACCGGTTCCGAATACTTTGTTCCGGCTGGCCGAGATTTTCACAACCGAATGTAATTTCGCTGGTTGTATCCACATTAAAAAATTGAGAACGGGGATTTTGAAATACACTGCCAACAGTTTTTGCGGTATCATAAAGGGGCTGCTCTGAAACTTTTGCCCCGTTTACCCATACTTCCCCGTTCATTTTTCCTTCATAGTAATGAGGAATTAAACCATTGATCAACCGGGTAATTGTCGTTTTTCCGCAGCCACTTTCACCGCAAAGTACGACAAACTGACCGTCCTCTATATTCAGATTTATATCCTGAATCCCACCAGCGCTCTCATTTTCTCCTCCATAAGAGAAAGTTACATGGTCAATCTGTATCACAGGCTCACCCCTCCTTTTAAAACACAATTTGCCGCTGAAACAAAAACAGAATAAAACATAGGATGCAAAGCATGATAGCTATCACATCTTGAAAATGAAAACCAATCTGACATACATTTGTACGTTTGACGGGGGCACCAAGCCCCCGTGTTAACGCGGCGGCAGAAAGTTCGTCTCCAATCTTCACAACGGATACCATTAAGGGTACAAGCCTGTATTCTACCATCAAAAAAGGATTTTTTCCTCCGAAACGGATTCCCCGCATTTTCATTGCGTCCCGTATTGCCTGATATTCTTCACTGATCGTAGGGAAAAAGCGAAATATTACAGACATGGGGATGACAATTTTTTCTGTAATGTGCATACGTTCCATTGCAGCGATAAACTCACTTACTGAAGTTGATGAAATCAACCAAGCACCTGTCATAATGCCGGGTGCAAAGCGCGTCATTATGGATGTAATCGCAAGCACAATGAAAGAAAGCAATCCACTTAAAACTGTGAGGGCTATCCGTTCCAATACGAAACAGACCGCATATAATAGCAAATACTTTCCTGCTGTTTTGAAACGGCGCTCCGATAAGATCAGCACAAAAGGGATAAGGCTTAAACAGGGCTTGACGATGTTCATGATCCCTGTGTTGCTGGTACTGAACATCAGTGTTGTGATTGTCAGCAGCAGTACAAGTTTTGTGCGAGGATCAAACAATATTCCTTTTCTTTTTTTAGTTGTTGCAAAGAATGATTCCTCGTTCATTACACAATTCCCGCTTTAGCAAAATGCTTTTTCAACAGTGCCTTACCTAACAGGCCACCCAAAATTGCGAAAACAAAAATTCCAGCAATTACCAGAACGATGCTCCACATGGGCATAACTGCCATTACTTTGTCAGCGTATTCCTCACCAAAGCTGGCTGCAAAGCTGGCCCGGGAATCCTCTACCATGAAATACATGGGAATGTATGTACCAACGATCCAAATACTGAATACCGCATAACCGATCAGGCTCTTTTTTACACTTTTATAGCCGCCAGATTTCAAAATCAAATCACTTATCAAGCCAAAAATCGCACCCGTTAGTACACCCCAGAATCCCATGCCGGTCAAGCCCATCAGCAGACCGCTTAAAATTCCCATGATCGTAACCATGCCGAATTTTTTCACTCTTGTCAGGAACAGCATGAAGGGAATACCGGTAATCAATGCCCACAATGCTCCGAGAATCGGCATGAAAATGGGCACAAATCCAATAGGAATGGCGACGCAGCACCCTATAACAAAATAGAGAACTGTGAATAGACCGAGATTAATCAGATCCTTTGCTTGTAGCTTGTTACTCATAATGAGTACCTCCATTTATTTTTTTAGTTAGTAATTTCTAACCTCTTTATAAGATAGCACAGTTAGTTGTGGCTCTCTACAACCAATTATCTTTTTAGCTCCAAACAGCACCGAGTTTTTTTGTTGACTGATTTCGTTTGCAATTCTATAATATAATTAAAATTCAAAGGAAAACAGGTAGTCGAATGACAGGAGCAAGAAATGAAGATTGATGATATTATAAGAAAATGTATTGAGATTCCTGGTATTTCAATAAAGCGCAGTGATTTCAGTGCAGAACTACTTATGAAAGCCAAAGAAGGGAAGGGGGCGATGACCTTTTTCCCGCTTTTCCCTGGGCTTACTATTGCGTATATCTTCGTAAATTCTCCGACATGGGCAGCACCCAATTTCTGTGAAGATAGCTCCATTGAAAAAGGACCGTTGCTTCTAAACTATTGTGTGACCGGGCGTTGCGAGATTATCTTGAATAATGAAAACTTTGTATATGTGAAAGATGGAGAAATTTCTCTCACAGAGCGTTTCGCCCAAAAGCAATATGTCTATCCTCGCCGCATCTATGAGGGAATGGAATTCTTCGTTGATACCGATACTCTGACAGCAGAAAGTGCATGGATACAAAAAGAGTTTGGCATTGACTTTCATAAAATTATTGAACTTTTTTGTCCAAATGGAAATACCTATATTTCAACGGTTGCTCCTGAAGTCGAAGAGATATTGACAAAACTTTGGGGACTTTTGGATATTGCGCCCCCATTTTCAATCTTTCAAATGAAGGTCTATGTTCTGGCACTTTTTTCACTGCTACAAAGTCTTAACGATATTCCCCCATCGCAGGCCTGCACATTTTTTACTGAAACACAGGTAGAGATTGCAAAACGTGTTGAAAAAATCATTACTTCCGATTTGCGGCAGCATCATCCTGCATGGGAATTGGCAGCACAGTTTTCTGTCAGCGAAACCAGCTTAAAAAACTATTTTCGTGGCGTTTTTGGTCAAAACATATCTATTTATCTTCGGGAAATGCGAATGAAAAAAGCTGCTGATTTACTTACCACTACAAAACTATCTGTAGCGACAATAGCGGAAAAAGTTGGCTACATGAATCAAAGCAAGTTTGCATCTGTTTTCAAAAAACAGTTTGATATGTCCCCCCTAGAATATCGACGACATAAAACTCTAGATTTGCAAAAGAATTATAGAATTAGAGAGTATCCCAACATTTAACATCTAGAATCTTTAGCATGATAACAATTAGGCTCATTCCCCTCTAAGCCTAATTGTTATCTGCTTTCATCCTATTCAATTATACCATCTTCGTAATATTCCTCTACATGATTCTGTTTTTTCAGTGACGTATAATATTTAGCGATGAGTTCAGGTGTCATCGGATGAATATTAAGATTTAATTTTTTTAAAATTTCTGACATTTTCTCCGTTGAAAATATCAACTCTTTCTCTTGTTTCCAATATTTCTCGTCAAAAAAATCCATAAAAGGCGAAATAGGAAGTTTGCATTCATACGTTTTTACTTTTTCTATCCACTGTCTAATATTTATTGGAGATAAAGAAATTCCAATACTTTTAGCTATTGCAGCAGCATCTTCAAAACTAATGCTCTGTGGGTTTATAATATGATATGTCTTACCATACTCCCTTTCATTTTGCGATATCCCTACCACTATTTTTGCCACATCATCAACGGCAATCGGTGCTATTTCACCTTTTACGTTTGGGTATAGTTGAAGTAATAAGCAAGTCTCTATTATTCTGAAGATAAAATCACCAGTATTACACATTCCACTTTCTGAATCTCCAACAATGTGACCCAACCTATATACAATCACAGGAATTCCCAATTCCTTTGCTTCCCAAATTATCCTCTCTGCTACCCACTTACTTTGTGTATATCCAATTGGTAATATCCCTGGATTACTAAGGTTTTGATTCTCTAAGACTACTCGCTTATCATACCTAAATTTTGAAAAAATCGAAATAGTTGACATATAAAAAATTGCTTTTATACGCTTATATCTTGCAAATTTTATTATCTCTTTGGTGCCATTTACATTAATATTTTTCAATTCGTTATATCCATATAAAAAATGTACTTTAGCTCCATTATGGTAAATACAATCTACCTTTTCTGCCAAATTCTCATATTCTTTTTCCTCCATTCCGAGATTTCTACATCCAAGATCCCCTAGAACTATTTGTACACGCCCTTTTTCATAATCAAAGGTTCCAAATTTTATCAACGAATTTTCTAGCTTTTTTTCCGCTTCTCTTAAGGACTCTGCTCTAATTAAACAATATATTTGCATTGTTGTCTCTTGTAACAATTCTCGCAATAGATAACTTCCTAAATATCCTGTCGCTCCAGTTAGTAAACAAACATTTTTTTCTATTTCTACTTTTTCATTATTAGGTGTTATATCTAATTTAATATCTTCTTGTAACAATTCAAATAAGTCTGTTTTTTCGCACTTTGGTTGTTCTAAGATTTCATATATCTTTCTACTGAGCTTTTCAATAGTCGGATAAGAAAAAATATATGAAAATGGAATATTTATATTTCCAAACACTTTTCGAATACCTTCTATTATATTTATTGCATTTAGACTGTTTCCTCCCAACAAAAAGTAATTGTCCTTTGTTCTTACATCGACTTTTAATTCTTCTTGCCATATTTTCTTTATTTTACATTCTATTTCTTGTATCTTCATTCTATTTTCCTCCTACCATTCATTTAATTATTAGATATTTAAACATATCTAATATAAAATTTCCTCTCCATTAATCGGTATAATTTCTTCTGGTAAAATATTATTTACAGGTCCAATACATTTTCCAATTTCTCCCCATAATTTACATAAATTCAATTGATACTGTATGTTTTTCCTATCCATTTCATTTTCAATTAACATCATAAATTCGTCAATCATATTAGAAATTCCCTGTGGCCAAACATTATCATATATATCTTTGTAAGTATCATCAAGACAATCTTCATTCAAAATTTCTGTAACTTTTTGATTAGAATATATATTATTTCCTTCAAAATTTAATATCCCATTTTTCTTCTCTATAAAATATCTCGGCTCCCAAAATACGGCACCTATCGAATTATCCATTACTAATTGTCCGCTACTAGTAAAAAGTACAATTCTATGAAACAACAATGCATAATTATCGGAATTATCAGAAGCCATTCTATTTTCTATTTTTAATATCAACGGTATCTTTTCCACTTCCCCCTCAACAATAACCAATATTTCATTAGTTGTTTTAACTTTATTTAGTTTATATGTGGTAACATTCCCCAACATTTTTCCTAGTATATCCAAAAGAGGATATAACACCTGTATACTACATTCAGCTTCCAGTAAAATAGGTCTGGTTTTATTTAGTAATTTATTTGCATATTCTATCATAAGTTTTCCAGCCGAAATTCCAGAATAAAAACTGTTAATATAATAATGGCAATGATTCTTTAAAGCTTGTTTAAAACATTCTTTTGCCTCGTTATAATGAACCGGTTGCTCTTGAATTACATTTATTCCTCTTTTTAAACATTCTAAAGCTATTTCTGCACCATCACCCCCAGTTATGGAGGATTTTACAGCAACACAAACAATATCTACATCTTTACTATTTAATTGAGAAATATCAGTATATAATGGGATATTATTTTCACCTGCACATTTTTTAGACTGCAAACTCCCCTTTGATAAAATTCCGACCAGTTTGCAGTTTGCATTAATTTTTATGCCTTTGATATACATTCTTCCAAAATTTGTTCCGCACACTACTATTCTATAGTATTTTTTATCTTTCTTCCCCAAACTCATTTTATATTCTCCATAATTTCAAATAAAATCGAATAAGGCAAATACAATTACAGTATCTGCCCCATCCGCTTTTAACTATTCTAGTATTTTTGCCACATCATGCACATTGGGTTCCTTAAGACAGTTTGTATGTTCTCCTGGAATATAATCAATTGTCAAATCTCCCAGTACTATATTTTCCCACAGTTCTTTGTTACTAATATCTCTTACCGGGAAAAAATGTTTTGTATCATCTGCAACAAACAAAGCATGCACATCTCCTACATAAATTGATGGCTCATATCGCATAATCCCTTTAAAACTATGTCTAAACAATTTATAAAGTATTTTAAACATATCAATATTTTCAGCATCATCTCCTTCATTCTTTTTTATGGTTGCAAATATTTTTTGCAATCTTTCCTCCTGTGATAATTCACTTAATTTTTTAAATCCTACTGCAAGTTCTTCATACTCTCCACTTAACGTACATAATTCATCAATTGATATAGCCCGATCTCCATTATGTGTCTTAAAATTTTCTAATGCACGCTGTAATAAAGTATTGCTGCCTATATATCCCGCTTTTTCTATATCTGCTCCAATGGATAATGCGAAAGCTCGTTCAAGAAGTAGCTCATTATCATAATTATGTCCGCAGAGACTCGAACTTATTGTGACTACTTTAGCAACATTTTTCCCTCTTTCAACTAAAATGCGAGCAGTTTCAAAGGCAATCCAGCCACCAACACAATAGCCCATTAATATGTACTGATTCGTTGAAATTTTTTCCAATATATCTGCATATCTTTTAGCAGTGTCAATGATAAGACTATCGACATCTCTATTCAAATATTCTTCAAAACTTCCAAAGTTAAAACCACCCAAAAGTTCTGACTCCCTACTACTCTTTGCTAAATATGGCAGTAAGTCTTTGTAAGAGCTCAAAGTACCTGTCCCTGCATGAAAAAGAATTTTTGCTTTCTCACAATCTTTTTCTGGCTCTTTAAAGCTAATAAAAGACGAAATATTTTCAGATTTTTCTTCAGTTATTTCTGAAATTTTTCCCCTTAGTACTTCAGCAATACCCTTAATTGTCGCATTTTTCATTAAGGCCATCATAAGGGCATCCCATTTCCATCCTTTTGTTTCTGGTATTTTTTGCATCATTTGACTTATTGTCTGTGCAACGAGCAATGAATCCCCTCCCACTGAGTAAAAGTCCTCATCTCTTCCTATCTCTTTACACCCGATGATTTCACACCATATATTCTTAATTCGATTTTCTAAATCGTCTAAAGGTTCAACCTCATTTACCTTATCCTTTCTATATTTTTCCTCGCGAATAGACAATTTTTTTCTGTCAATCTTTCCATTACTGCTCATAGGAAATTCATTTAATTCAATTATCTTTGAAGGAATCATATATTCAGGTACTTTTGTTTTTAAATAGCTTTCTATTTCATTTATATCTAGATCATTTTCACTTGAAAACTGAACTTCCATTAGAACTTGACCTGCTGGATATAAAACATCGTCCTCTTCGGGATAGGATAAAATAATATGCCCCTCCATCTCTTTTATTATATTTTTCCATTCTTCATAGTTAATAAAAATACTCTCCTTTGATTTTCTCCCATCTGAATATTCTTTAACGGCCTCTGCAAACTCAAATTCCATAGAAGTTAATAATGCATATCTCTTTTTTACCTCCTCAATAATAAATAGTTTTCCTTCGTTTTTAAGCATCTTCCTTATATTAGTTAAACTCTTCTTTATATCTTCTGCATTATGCAAAACGTTTCCACATAATATAATATCAAATTTCTCGCCCTCAAATCCTTGATCCCAATTGCATTTATTAATATCATAAATCTTATAATTAATCCAATTGTATTGCGAGAAAAGTTTTTTTGCTTCATTAAAGAAAAATTTTGAAACATCTGTAAAATAATACTCTACATTATATGGATGTAGTTTTTCAATTAATTCTAGACTACTACCCGCCACTCCTGCACCAATTTCCAATATTCTAATATTTTGCCTGTTTTTATTTAGTATTTCTAATATTTCCTCATGAAGTACCTTATTAATAGAACGATTAACTATATTGTCTTTATATGCGGCGTATGCAATGTCCAACTTTCCCTGTGGAAACAATAGTTCATTCGGATGTTTCTTTCCAGTCAACAAATCCTTTAGTTGAGTTGAAGATGAGTGTATGTAATTCATAAGGACATCACTATATCCAATTTTTCTATCTATTAGTTTCCAGTCCTCTTCAGCTTTTTCTGCAATATCATCAGCATATTTAGTTTTAGCATAAAACATACCTTTCTCTTCGCAAATAAATTTTTTATCTTTCAAAGCTGTCAACCATCTAATAATTAATTGGTGATATTGCGGTTTTACTTTTAACAGTTTTACAATGTCCTCAGGAGAATATTTCTCTTCACTACAGTTAAACATACCTTCCTTTCTCATTAAAGCCAAAATATACATTAGCGCCGTATTATCTGCAGCCTCAATCCATTTATGAAAATCCTCTTTTGTAAACGTAAAACCAAATTCTGCTTCACAAATCTTTTTCTTCTCTGCAATAGTATCCGCAGCGGTAATAGTTCCATTATTTTTAGAAACATACGCTATCAATTCTCCATTATTATTTCTCACTACAACTGCATTTTCTATTTTTTTATACTTCCTTAAGGCATTCTCTATCTCTCCTAACTCTACTCTATACCCGTTAACTTTAACCTGGGTATCTTTTCGTCCAACAAACTCTATAATTCCATCTTCTCTGTATAGTCCTAAATCCCCCGTTCTATATATGCGTTCATTGATTTGACCTATATATTGAAATTTATTATTTGTAAGTTCAGGATCATTCATATAACCTTTGGCTAAGCTCTTTCCCGCAATACAAATTTCCCCGATAACATAATCCGCACAAGGATTGTCATTTTCATCTAAAATATAAAATCGTTGATTTGATAATGGAATTCCATACGGTACATTTCTATCTGTTTCACTCATTTTATCAGTTGGAAAATATATTGACCAAATACCAGCTTCTGTAGCACCTCCTAGCCCGACACATTGAGTCTTAGGAAATCTTGTGCGAATATTCTTGATTAAGTTAGCAGGTATCCAATCTCCAGATAACAGTATTAAGCGAGGCACGTTTTTTCTACAATCATTTACCTGTAAATAAGCCATAAACATCTCCATTTGGGCTGGTACCATATTATATACTGTTATATGATATTTTGTGCATAATTCATACCAATGGGAAACATCTTTTTTTCTACTTTCTAATGGTAAAATAAGTGTTGCATTTGCATAAAATGCCGCAAATATATCAAATACTGATAAATCAAAATACAAATTGGAAATTCCTAATATTTTATCATCATCCGAAACCTCAAATTTGCTACAAATATCCATTATTGTGTTCATTGCCGCTGCGTGAGTCATTTCTACACCTTTAGGAATCCCTGTACTACCAGATGTAAATATACAATATGCGGACACATCTGAATCAAAGCATTCATATTTTAGCCCATTTTTGCTAGAGATATCATGAAGATCTATTCTAATATCCTTTTCCGTAATTCTTTCCTCTTCTTTCTGATATATATTCAATTTTATATTTGCTTGATCAACAATTTGGTATATTCTTTCTTTAGGTTGCGATGCATCTATCGGCACATATACCGCACCAAGAGATAATATAGCAATGACTGATGCAATTTGCCAGCCTCCCTTTTCAAGTAATACTCCAACTTTATCTCCTTTTTTTATTCCATTTTCTAACAAACGCGTTTGAATTGTTGCTGCTATATTTTCTAATTTGGAATATGAAAATTTTTCCTCTCCACATATAAGTACAGTTCTATCTGGATTTTTTCTGCATCTCATAAAGAAGCTTTCAATCAAATTTTTATTTTCATAAAGCTTTTCTGTATCATTTATCTTTTTTCGTATCTTCCGAGTATTGCTTCCTAAATTAATCATCAATTTATTTTCCCAAAATTCATCAAATACAGAATTATGAATATATTCCGTGAAACTTTCAAACATTTCATCAATTAGTCCTCTTGGGAATACCCCTTCTCTAACATCCCAATTCACTAATACCCCATCTATTGTCTTGCTAACCTGGCAATCTATAAGAACTTGTGGCGTTTCACTGATTTTATACAATAGCTGTCTTTTTTGTAATATATTCTCCTTATTTCCTGAGCCTACTGTACTTGTAAAAACATACGGAATAATACTTTCCTTATCTTTTCGTTTTAATTCACGTAAAACCTCAATTCCGCTAAATGCATTATGTGTCAAATTATCAAATAATATTTTTTGAGTCTGAGTTGCCTGTTCCTTTATACTGTTCGAATCACTTTCTTTAAATTCAAATAATGTTGTCGATGTAAAATCTCCAATTATTTTTTGTATATCATCATGAATATTAGGTCGTTGCATAACCGTAATATTAATCAAAAAATCTTTATTTTTTGACCATTGTTTTAAAGTTAAACAGTATAGCAATAACATCATCGCAGTTGGTGTAATATGATATTTCCGGCATTTTTCTTCGAACTTTTCCCATTTGCTGATATTCAAAGTATATTTCTTTTGAAAAAATGTTTTTGATTCTGTATCAGTAAAATCAACAGATGTATATATTTCCGGTTTACCCGGCAGAAGATCAATTTTATTTTTCCAATATGCTTTATCTTCATAAAACTTATTAAGGAAATTAATATCCTCCCTTTGATGTTGTGTATACGTTATATAATCTCTGTAGTTAATCGTTAGTGGTACAATCTGTTGGTTACTATATATCTGTTCCAAATCATTCATAAGTACATCTATACTAATGTAATCTCCAATTAGCATATCTAATGATAAACACAAAACACTTTTTTTACGATTTATTATGAACAAGACCAAATCAAACATGATATCTTTTTCTGGATTGTATTGTTTAAATTGTATTTGATTTCTCTTTTGTAATATTTCTCTATTTATATCGTTTTCAGTCTCATTTTCCAAATGATAGATTTCAATTGGTAATTTTGATATCTCTGGTAAGATAGCTTGTTTTCCCTCTTTTGAAAAACGTGCTCTTAACATTCCTTGCCGTTCAACAAGCTTTTTTACTGCAAATCTGAACTTATTTTCATCAGTAAATTCCGTCAGAAATTCAGCATATATTTTGCATCCCAGTCCCCCATAAAGATAACCTGGATTTCTTCCTAATAAATAAGAAGCCTGAATATCCGTGACTGGAAATTCTATATACTCTTCTTCTATATTATTTTGTACTATATTGACTTCCTTATGGGTTAAAAGTTCTATTATTTTTTCTTTATTAGCTTTTACTTCTTGTTTTAGTTCATCTCCAAATGCACCTTGCGGACTTTTAAAATGTAATTTTCCGTCTTTTACCCATAATTGTATGTTTTTCTCAGCACATTTGTTTATAATTTCATTTACGTTCATTTAATATTACCTCATCATATTTTCCGACTATGCAACTAATATAACCCATTTTCTGCTTTGATCTATTCTTACTTATTTTATTCTTCTTATCAAAACAAGATACGTTACACACTATGTCAGTTGCATTTCTGTATAATAGCCCACTTTAAAATCTATCCTTTTTTAATCTATCGATGAATAGCCAACATTTCATATCTTTGATTCAAATCTTTATCCATCATATAGTTCCTTCCTCCATATCTGTATTTTCACTTTGTATTTTACTTTTCTCTAACGCCGCCGCTAACATCTTTGGTGTAGAATTAGAGAATAATAGCACAAGAGATATCTTTGTATCTGATAATTGCTTATTATTTAATTCATTAACTACCGCCATAGCCTTTAAACTGTCTCCTCCTTTTTCAAAAAAATCATCATTTCGAGACAGTGTTTTTAATCCCAGAACCTCCTTCCACACTTCTGCAATAGCCTTTTCCATAGCTCCAACTACAGGTTCATCCCGCTTTTCTTCAAAGAGTTCCGATTTTTCCAAGACCTCAGCTATTTTTTTGCGGTCGACTTTTCCATTTACAGTTAAAGGTATACTCTCCCATACTTTTATAGCCTTTGGCATGAAATATTCTGGTAGTTTATCTTTTATTACTGCTAATACATCTTCTTGTAGTATATTGTTTTTAGCTGTAATAACAGCAATAATAGTATTTCTTACAACCATCGCACACGCATTTGTAATAGAATCATTTTCTAATAAAGCGCACTCTATTTCTCCAAGTTCTACCCTATAACCGTTAATCTTTATCTGATTATCAACGCGTCCTATAAATTCAAGGTTTCCATCTGACCAGTATCTGGCCACATCGCCTGTGTAATAAATGGTTTCCTTATTAGATTCCCTTGTAATAAAACTTCTATCTGTTAATTCTTTACTATTAATATATCCTTTTGCTACACCATCACCTGCAATGTAAAGATTTCCTGGTACCCAATCTGGACAATCATTCATATGGTTATCCAAAACATAATATTTTTGGTTTGATAATGGCTTCCCGTAAGGAATACTAACCCAGGATTTAGGTATTTCTTTAGGAATATTGAATATGTTACTCCAAATACTAGCTTCTGTTGCTCCACCTAAACCAAACACCTTGGTATCTTTAAACAGCGTATATATCTTTTTAGGTAAAGTCACCGGAATCCAATCTCCACTTAGTAAAACTATTCTTAATTTTTCTGTACCTGGAATATTTTTGCCATACATATATGATACTAGCATTTCCATAAATGCCGGAACTGTATTCCATACAGAAATCTCCTCTTCCACCATTAGTTTAAGCCACTTTTCTGGATCTTTTATTTGTGAATATTCTGGAATAACAACTTTTCCACCACTTCCTAAAATTCCAAATATATCATAAACAGATAAATCAAAATGCAGACTTGATAGTGCCAAGACAGCATCCTTTTCACTTATGCAACATCTAGAATTAATATCTATAATAGTATTTACAGCCCCTTTATGGGTAATCATAACCCCTTTTGGCATTCCTGTACTACCAGATGTATAGATTACATAAGCTATATCCTCTAGAGTATTCTGAACAGGTTGAAACTCATTCTCATCTTTTTCTCCTGAGACTACCACACACTCTTTTCTATCTAACCACTCATGTACATTCAGCACTTTTGGTTGTATAAGATATTTTTTTGCTCCACTATCATTTAAAATTTTTTCTATACGTTCTTTAGGATTATGTATGTCTATCGGAAGATATGTAGCTCCAGCAAAAAGCGTTCCATATACCGCTATTATCTGTTCCCAACCTTTTTCCATAATAATAGCTACAATATCACCTTTTTTAACACCATCTTCTTTTAAAAGCCTTGCAATATAAAGGGCTTCTAACTTTACTTCTCTATATGTCATCCTCCTTTCCGCACTAACAACAGCCTCTCTATATGGTTCTTTGTCTGCTTGCTTTAGAAACATATCGTTTAGAGTTTGCGTTGGAAATTTTTGCAATGTTTCATTCGCCAATTTACGTGCTTCAGATATTTTCACTTGAATTAAAGAAGCACTTTTTTCTTCGAATAATTCTTTTCTTTTCGCTAACCGTTTTAACAAATCCATGTATGCATTAAACATCTCATCAAGCATACCTGGGAAAAATAGTTCATCTACACTATCCCAGAACAAATTCAATCCGCCATTAATTTCTACTACTTGATGATCCAACCAGACCTGCGGTGTCTGGCTTACATTGTATACCGGAGTTCCAATCCATTCTCCATTACTCCATTTACTAATTCCTAAACCACTTGTAAAAACAATCGGCATAAATGAACTATTAGAAATTCCCTTTGCACGCTTTAATTCACGCTGAAATTCTACAGCACTGTACTGAATATGTTCTAAATCTCGCATCAACTGATTCTGAATCGTTTTTGCCCTTTCTAAAAAAGTAGCCTTGCTGTCGTTTTTCATTTCTAAAAGTGTTAACGTTGTAAAATCTCCCACTAATTCATTTACTTGCGGATGCATGGGCACTCTGTTAAACTGAGTAAGGTTTAAAGTGAACTCTTTATTTAAACTCCATCGGCGTAGTGTCTCACCATATGCAGTTAGCAAAAGAGCTGCCGGAGTAAAATCATACCTTTGTGCAGAATCTTTTAGGCTCTTCCACTCTTCTGCACTTAAATACCCTGATCTTCTGTTGAATTTCTGTACTGTTATATCACCTTCTTTTTTAGCTAATGGTAACTCTGGCGCCAAAGAAAATTCTGGAATTCTATCCAACCAATACTTTCTATCTCTTTCATATGTTTCTGATTTTTTCAGTGACTCAATCCCCAAAACATAATCCCTAAAAGAGATTTTCAATTCTGGGAAAGTTTGAATTTCATTTCTATATCTTTTTGTCCACTCACTGAGTAAATGGAACATACTCCACCCATCAAAAATAAGATTGTCAAAACTAATATGTAATCGAATGTTTTTATTTTTTAATATAGTAATCCTTACATCAAATAATGGCCATTTATCCGCTGCAATTACCTGATGTGACATTTCTTCGCGTATCTTTTCCAGGTTAGCTGATATATTTTCATCTAAATCATTGCTTAAATCCAATATTTTGAATTTATATTCTGGTACATCTCGCAGTATTTGTTGTTCCCCTGTCTGTAATACAATTGCTCTCATCATTCCATGATATCTTATCATATCGTTCCATGTTTGTTGTAATTGCTGAATATTCAGATCAAGAGCCTCTAATTCAAAATAACAATGCGTTGAAACCTTTCCTAAATCATAAGTGCCGCTTCTTCCAATCCAATATGCTTGTTGAACATCTGTCAAAGGAAAAGGTTCAAATTCATGTACCTTATCAACTTTCAACTCATAACTATTACCCTCCAATTCGACTAAATCATTTTTTCTTAGTTCATCGATACGTTCGGCTTGCTCTCTAATTGTTTTTCTTCCCATAATATCCGCTATAGAAAATTTCACCAAAAATCTCGCCTTTATTTTCGTAAGCATTCTGGTTGCAAGCAACGAGTCTCCGCCTAAAGAATAGTAGTTTTCGGTAATACCAATACTCTTTTTGCAAAATATTTCTTCCCATATTTTGCAAAGTTCTTTTTCTGTTGCAGTTGTTGGCAAAATTACGCTCTGTTCTTCTGATGCACCGATATATAAATGATTCAATTTTTTCCTATCAACTTTTCCATTTTTATTCAAAGCCATATTCACTACTTTATGATAAGTTTTAGGTATCATATATTCAGGAAGTTTATTTGCTATTTTCCCCCTAATAAATTGTTCATCTAATTCGTACCCAGCCTCCTCGCACATTAAAGCAAAGATATTCCTTCCAAATACACTTTTATGTTCTGGATATATTTGAATATTTTTATATCCATTGTTTCGGAACTCTGCTTCCCACTTTGAAGCACTACTTATTATATCTTTTCTATAGTTTTCACCTTCAAGAACTGCAACAACCATATCCTGCATTACAGTCGGTTCGGTAACTTCCAAGGCCACTAAACAGCCTGTATCTTTTAATATTCGCTTAATGTTCGCTAAAACATCCTTTACTGATTTTACTTTATGTAGATAATTTACTGATATAACGCAATCGCATCTATCCAATTCTCGTACATCTACATTGTCGGAATCTATATTAATAACTTTCGCCTTAAAAAACGGATATCTACTTTTAAATGTTTTCATACTATTAACAAAGTATGCTGATGAATCAATATAGGTATATTCAACTCCCAGCTCCTTTACCGATTCCAAAAGAAACTCTGTGGTTTCTGTATCCCGTGTTCCGACTTCAAGTATGCTAATTTTGCCCTCTTTTTTCTCTATAAGTTCTCGCATTAACTTTGTCAAAATTCTCAGAGTTTCTGTTTTTCCCGGCAATGTCGAAAGTAAATCATTAGGAGATAAATTTTGATTCTCTGCATAAAAAACTTCTTCTGCCGATTTGTTTCCTTCGATTATGTCATAAAGTTGTCTTTGCACTTTATCCATATAATGATTTACTTTTTCACTGTATAAGTCACTATTACAATTTACTACTTTCTTATCAATATTCATAGCAAATCCATTGTTGCTTTCTTTTATAAAGCCAGACGATAATAAATCCTTTATCCAAAGTTTAACCGTACTCTTTTGTGTTGTATCAACTCTACTATCCTGCATAATTGAATCATATGTAATAGTTGTACCAGAGTTTAAAATACCTATTTTTTGTAATGTATCTAGCATAATTTCAAGGGATCTTTCCTCCGCATATTCAACCAAGTTATAATACATGCTCTCGTCATACATTCCTATTTTAAGCCCTTTTAATCTATTGCATTGTTCTTCAACAATTTCTTCTGTCTCCTTTTTTCGAAATAAGGGTTCTTTTATTTCTGGCACTGTTTCTAAATAAGCAACCAGATGTTGCTCTCCACCTACAGAGTTTATTGGTTCCACTACAGCATTTTTAATACCAACTATCGTTCTTAATGCGGCTTCAATTTCCCCCAATTCAATTCTATGACCACGAATTTTTACTTGAAAATCCTTTCTTCCTAGAAACTCAATTGTTCCCTCATCCCAAAATCGACCTTTATCTCCTGTTTTATACCATATGTTGCCTGCATCTCTTACAAATTTTTCTTTTACTAACTTCCCATCTCCTCTATATGTCCCAACGCCTTCTCCACCTATCCAAAGTTCTCCTGGAACCCAAAATGGAACATCCAGCCCTTTTTCATCTACAACCCTATACGACTGATGAGAAAGCGGTCTTCCATAAGGAATAGACTTCCAGTTCTCCGGAATAGGCAGCTTAACTTCTAAATAATTTGACCATATACTCGCTTCCGTGGCGCCACCCATAGCAATAAACTTACACTTATCAGTACATAGACTTATTCTTTCTGGCAAATCCATTCCTATCCAGTCTCCTGAAACCAATACTGCTTTAAATGGTAATTTTTTATCTTGTGCTTCTGTACATATTAATAACATATTTAGTAAAATAGGTACAGAATTCCAAATAGTAACTTGATATTCCTCTACCATTTTTAACCAATATTCTGCATTTCTGCTGTTCTCGTCAGAAATCATTATCAGGGTCCCACCAATTCCTAAAGTTCCAAATATATCATATACTGATAAATCAAAGTCCAATGCTGAAACTCCTAAGAACACATTCTCGCTGCCAATCATAGCACGTTTATTTACATCTTCTATCGTATTCCACGCACCCTTATGGGATATTTCCGCACCTTTAGGAATGCCAGTAGTTCCGGAAGTCATAATGATATATGCAGAACTTTCTGGTAAAACCTCCGGCAATATTTCTGTTCTGTTTTCTGACATCATCCCTTCTACTGTCCATATTGTTGCCATTTGAGGCCAAACGATCTTGTTATAATTTTGAAGATCAGTTATTACATACCGGATTCCCGTCTTTTCATGTATTATTTTTCTTCTTTCTTCCGGTTGGTTTATAGTAACCGGAACATAAATATTATTTGATGCAAGAATCCCTAATGCAGCTACAGCCTGATGCCAACCTCTAGCTGTAGAAATCGCAATAGGTTGACGTTGAATATTGTTTTTCGCCAAAAAACTTGCTATAGATACCGCTTTTTCAGCTAATTCTCCATATGATATTTTCTTATTAATTCCGGTATCCACAATTGCAATTTTATCCGGATTTTCTTTCGCCATTTCAAAAAATTTTGTATGGAGACAAGATGGTTTCAAAATATTCTTTATGTTTTTTTGTTGCTCAACAAATTTTTGATACTTTTTAGGTAAAACATCGTAATAAGCATCCCAGTTTTCAGTTCTTAATCGATGTAACAAGTCTCCGAAACTTCCCATCATATCATCCATCATTCCATTATAGAAAAGCTCATCAACACTGTCCCACGAAAGCATTATTCCCTCTTCATCTTCATAAGTCTGAAAATCCAGCCATATTCCAGGTGTTTGGGAAATCATATAAGAAAATTTACCTAAGTTATCCTTAAATTCGTTGTTAACTAATGGAGTTCCTAAATTGCATGCAAAAACTACAGGTGCTATGGTTTGTCTTTCTCCTGATAACTGAGCAATATCACGTTGAACCTGAACACCTGAATAAGATGTATATTTCATATCCTGATAGAGCTGCTTTTTTATCATTTCTACTACTTCTTTAAAGGTTTTCTTTTTTTCCAGATCTATTTCCAAGAGAAGTAACGTCGTGAAATCTGCCACTACTTCCTCAATGCCTGGGTACTCTGTTTTCCTATTAAAAAACGGAATATTGATCACGAATTTTTTATTGCTGCTCCATCGTTCTAATACATATGCGTATGCAGATAATAGCAAAATTGCGGGGGTAATTTGATTTTCTGCTGCTTTTCTCTGTAATACCTCCCATTCCTCTTTTTGTAATCTAACAATTCTCCTATTAAATTTCATTTCTGTAAGATTCGATGGTTTTTTAGCTAATGGAAGTTCTGGACCTAATGGCATATCTTGTACTCTCTTATTCCAATATTCTTTAGCTAATTTTCTTTCCTCAGCTTCATCTTTATACTGATTTTCCAAGTACACACCAAAATTCCAATTTTTAGACTCTTCTGGCAACTCTCTTCCTATATAAGCCGTCGCCAAATCCCTAAGTATAATCTGCATGCTTTGAACATCCGCAACCAACAAATCTAATTCGAATAGGATCCTTGTCTTTCTTTCTGGCAAAATACAGCATGTAAGCGCTGCCACTTGCCCTTCCTCTACCTTTAATTTTCTATGCGATAATTCTAATCGCTTCTGTTCAAGAATCTCTTGAAACTTCGGATTTTCGCTCAAATCTATTACTTCGATGTTTTCACAATATGGTTTTTCCATAATCTCTTGCAACCCACTATCTAAAAATCTAGCCCTCAGCATTGGATGGTGGTATTGTAAGAGATTCCATGCCTGTTCTAATTTGTTACTATCAACATTTTCTCCTGAAAACTCTAAATAAGCATGGCACCCAATATCCCCTAATTCTTGACCTTTTTCTCTACCGATTTTATACGCATACTGCACATCAGTTAATGGAAAGGCAACATTGTTTATTTCAACATTATTTTTATTATTATAAAGAATATTATCACTTCTCTTTTTCTTCATTCTTTTTTGAATCAACTGCCACCAATGTTTTAATGTAGGTTGTTCCATGAGATGACCATAAGGAATTCTAATTCCCTGTTTTCTCCAAGTATTAACCAAACGCATAATTTTTAGCGAGTCTAATCCAAGTTCTAATAAATTATCTTCTTCTTCAATTTCTACATTAACGGGTAACTCTTGTTTTACTTGTTCTTTAAGCTGTATGTATTCCATAAAACTAATCTCCTTTTTGTAGATGTTCTCCCATCACTATCGCTACACTGTAGTTACGATCTAATTTGAATCTATATATTCTCCAGTTTCCTAACTTTTCATTCAAGGAATAAATGTTATTATTTTTTATATAAAAGCTATCTGAATCTTGTGACCAGCCTTTCCCAATTGCTTTTACATATGCTTCCTTAGCTGTCCATATATCAAAAAAAGTATTCTCTGTTGGATCCTCGCAAATAGCTTGGTACTCATACTTATGAAAAAAATGCTCGGCAATATCTTTATAATCAGCCAATTGTATTTTTTCCTGCACATCAACTCCTAAAGACATTCCATAGCCAAATACCAATAATAGGTAAGCTCCTGAATGCGACAAATTATACTGTAAATTAATCTCTTTAGTTTTACATTTAAGGTATGGTTTCCCAAAGTTATCCTCTTTAATGATTATGTTTTCCATTTGAACACTAAGATAAAATGCAGCTAAATATTTAGTCAAAATCCTTCCTACTAAATATCTATATTTGTCAGCATCATTTATAAATTTATCAGCTTTTACAATCTCACTTTTTTCTAGTAAACACCTCTTACATTGTACCTTCGCTGCTATTTCACACCATTGTATACACCAAATATGTATTTCATTTTTCTGCAATTCTCTAATTGTTCTTAAATCCGAATTATTAAATATTTCTTTATTCATCTTTATTCATAAATATTAGCTCTATCTTATTCAATACTTCCTGCTCCTTATCTCTAATAAAGAAATGTCCGCCATCAAAAAAGAATGCACTAAATTTATTTTCTGCATAATCTTCCCATTTCAATATCGTTTGCTTATCAGCTTCTTTATCGTTAGTTCCACCTAACGCAGTTATAGGGCTATTCAACTTTTTTATATCCCGAACACAATATGTCTCATCCATAATAAAATCAGCCCGCAACATGGGTAAGAAAAAACTCATTAATTCCTTATTCTCTAATATTTCACGCGGAGTTCCATCAAACCTTGCAATACCTTTCTCAAATTCTTCATCATTCAAATGATAAATTGGATTTGGTTCAGGTAAATGCGGGACTCTGCTTCCGGATATAATTAGATGTTCTAGAATTTTCCCGTTACTTTCTAGTTTCCTTGCTACCCCATACGCAATTTTTGCCCCCATACTATGTCCAAAAAAATATAGCTTATGATTTCTATATTGAGAGATACACTTATACAAATCCTCTATTAGAATTCCCATATCTGTATATGGCTTCTCTATAATTCTCTCTTCTCTCCCTGGCAATTGGATCGGGCAAACTATCATATCATCATTCCAAAACTTTACCCAGCCATTAAATGCAGCCGCACCTCCACCTGCAAAAGGAAAGCAAAATAATATTTTATCTCCTGTCCTGATTTTTTCTTCGTTTTTTAGAAATTTATTCATCGCAATCACCTCTTATTATATTTCTCCCTCTTCCATTTTTGTATCTAACCGTACCTCTAATATAGTTTCTCCCGAACGAATTTTTCTACACATTTCAAATTTTAATCCTGCTTTTTGGAACAAATTACAATATTCTGATAATGTTCTTTCAGTCCCTCCACATACAGCCCAAATTTGCAAATCGTTCATATACACTTCAACATTTTCTCTTGTTATACTTTCTGGAATAATTAACTCTATAATGTATAGAATACTATCATTAGTCATATTAGATCTAATATTACTCAATATTTTTATAGAATCTTCATCATTCCAATCATGCAATACTCTTGATAATACAAATATATCTCCAGAAATAGAAAACGGTTTAAAAAAATCTCCTGATACAAATTCACATCTTTCCAATAATGAATTCTCTTTTAATTTTTGTAATGCTTTTTCTTTTACAAACTCCAGATCCATTATAGTTCCAGAGGCAGAACGAAAATGTTTAAGAAATTGTGTCATGATTGCTCCCGTTCCTCCTCCAATGTCAACAATCCTTTTTCCTTTAATATCTTCTATATCGTTCAAAAAGTCGGCTAACAACACACCTTCACTCACAAAATTCATCATATTATTAAAGGTATTGTACTGTTTCTCGTCTTTCCTATTTTCTGCAAACAGTTCTGTTCCTATAGCTAATGAATATGGCGTTTTTCTATCTTTAGCCGCTTCTGCCATCATCGCCCAACTTTTAGCGCATATTCCTCCGCAATATAAGACATATCCCTTCAGCGATCTTGGAGATTTATCAGTCAGTAACATACCTTTTTCAGTCAATTTATATTTAGTATTTTGTTCCTCTAAAAAATCATACGCAACTAATGGTCTTAATATTTTTTCCAAGATAACATTTTCTATATTTATTTTCTTACTAAGTTCTACAGATGTATCTATATTTGATTCTATAAAATCAAATATCTCCAATCTGCAAGCAGTATATAATAAGTATGTATTTGCGAATCCTTGACTCATCGACATAATAATCCTAGTATTTATATCTATGTTCTCCATAAACACTCTCCTTCATAGCTTATTTAATAGTTACTTTTTCTCTCAACCTATTTATATCTATCTTACCTATTTTTGTTTTTGGCCATTCTTCTATAAACTCTATTTGATCCGGAATTTTATAGTGAACAATTCCTTTCTGCTGAAGTTTATTACAAATTTCATTCTTATCTAGCTTTTTTCCTTCTTTAAATTGTACAAACGCACAACTTTTTTGCCCTAGCAGATGGTCCGCAATAGCAACAACCACCACTTGTTGAATTTCTTCCAACTCAAGCAATCCCTCTTCTATCTCTGAAGGCTGGATTTTTTCTCCTGCTCTATTGATCTGTTCTTGTATACGTCCTAAAACGCATATGTTACCTTCTTCTGTGATTAAAGCTCTATCCCCGGTTTTATAATATCCGTCTTCAGTAAATTTTATATCAGCTTTTGGCTCATTATAATAACTTTCAATTGTATACACGCCTCTTACAATTAATTCACCGCTTTCCCCTTTCGCAACTTCTTGACCATTTTCGTCAATAATCTTAATTTTATCTGCTTTTGATATAGGCTTTCCTTGTGTTTTTATTATCCATTCATCTGGATCCCCCAAGGAAGTAGACATAACTAACCCTTCTGCTGTTCCAAACTGATTTTGGAGAATACATTGAAAATTACGCATTATATCTTCCGCCAATTTAGGCTCTAACCTAGCCCCTCCAGTAATGATTACTTTCAAGGACGAAATATCAAAATCTTCTATTTCTAGTAATTCCATACATAACTGTGCAAGGGTAGGGACTAAGCCCGTTATAGTTACGCGCTCTCCTTCTATTAACTCCATAATCTCATCCGGACTTGAATAATAACTTAATACTGCAGTTCCCCCGGCATATAAGGTTCCCAGTATTCCGGGGCATGCCAATGGCATATTATGTGCTATAGATAGCGATGCCAGATAAACTGACTCTTCCCCTAAGCAACTTCTTATTGCTGCCATTTTTGCGTTATAGATGTAATCTGCATGTGTTCTAGGAATTAATTTAGGTTCCCCTGTAGTGCCTCCTGATAACAATAAAATTGCTACATCATCATATTTAACTCTGGTAGTAACACATTCATCTCCTATCATTTCCTCCTGGTTAGTAAAATGTTCGTCAATCATTAATGTAACCATATCAGGAAATTTACGTTTAATTTCTTGCCTCATATTTTCATATTTATATCCAGCATATTCTATTGGAGCAATATAGGCATCTGCCTGTGTTTTTTTAATAATTTTAACTATTTCTTGTTCTCTATAGGCTGGCAATACCATAACAGGAACTGTTCCCATACGGAATAGCGCAAATAATATCTCTACAAAATAGATTTTATTAGTACATTGCATAACAACTATACTATTTTCCTTAACACCTGATTCTCTGAGCTTTTTTACTAGTTTCCGGCTGTTCTTCATTAATTCATAATAGGTAATCTCTCTACTATTGTCTTTAATAGCGATTCTATTGCCATATACTTCTCCCCATCTATCGATGAGTTCTCCAAAAGCAATTTTTTCAAACCCAGTTACGTTGCTATACTGTTCTAAATTCTTTCCTTTCATGATTTTCTCCCATTCTCTTTTACTTAATATGGTATTGTTGTTAGTTTTAACTAACCTACTAATATTTAAATATATCACCTTTATACTTTTAAATCAATCCTATTCTATATTCTTTCCAAAAGAAATATCTTATTTATTCCTCATAAACAGTTGTATTTATCTTTGAATTTTATGCATTTTTAATAATTATAAAATGAAATTCATATAACTGTCTCAATACACTTTTCCCTTTTGTTTATATCAACAATTAATTACGGTTTTCTCTACAGAACTATTTATTATTCATATGTGAAAATCACTTCCTATATTAATTTTAATATACTAAACTTGCAAAAATCTCACTACATATCATAATTTTTTTAAAAATAGGCTTCTCCTATTCAACTCCCCTTACCCCCCCCCCAATCATGAGGGGTTAGGGGTTTTCTTTTGTTACGTTTTCCTGCATAATGAACTGGAGTGTCTTTCAATTAGACAATCATTAATAATCGCATACGTGAGGTCTTCCCTTTCCCCATAAATCTCTCTGTCCCTATAATTTTTATCATTGTCTCTACATAGTACACTCAAAAAAAGAAGAAGCCATCCACACCGCAATAGCTTCCTCTCACCCATACTGTTCTATTTTATCTATATCCATACTCTTCTTCAATTGAGATTAATAATCTCAGATTTGTTTTTTCGAAATTGTTAAATTCCTCCCACTTAACGCCATGTTTATTAGTTTCTCTGTACCAACTATATTTCTGATAATGTGTGTCATTTACTTCTCCAGCATTGAATAGCTGGCCATGTCTTGCGTAAATTTCATTAATAGACATTTTTAAAAGCCTCTGAAAACCTACTGTCTCATCTTCTCTCAGAGCCAACACCATTTCTTCAGAAAGCACTTCACTGCTACTTTTAGCAAATACAAAACCATCTTCATCGATGGGGGGCTGCACTTCATTCCGAGGAACTGTATCCTGTACCTCAGCTCCGTTCTGCTCCGAATGTACGCTACTATAATAGCTTGTCCCCCCTATGATTAGTACAGCACAAATAATTACTGCGATCACGTGCTTAAACTTTATTGTAACGTCAAAACCTACAAAAGCGCCTTCTTCCTTCTGGAAAGAGATGCTTTTACCATCCTCACTTCCAACAGAATACCTTTCGCTACTAATCATCAAAGATTCCTCCTCTCGGAGTAAGCTTGGTAACCGTAGTAGTCTTCCATGTGAACCCCAATTTAAACTTAATACCAGTCGGTCCAGCCTTTACGTAAGCCTCTGGTGATCTTTCCTTACATACAGCCTGCTGCACTTCGTACTCAATTCCATTAGCAACAAACATATCTTTAACTGTCTGCGCTAACGCATATGCCTCATTCTTTGAAACATACGCTCCTTGATTATTCTTTACGATCCCGCATCTTGAAGGATCGATTAAGGATGTATTCTTCAACCTTGTTCTCTCCTTTTTCTTGATTTGATATTACGGACATAAAGAAGGCATATCTTTCTGGTGTCAATTCACCAAACTGTGCAAGAGACATCATAGTCTCAAACACTTTTTTGTTCTCGTGTTGTTTCAAAACCTTCTGATATGATGCCAGATTGGATTCAGCCCTCTTTACGCTCTGTCCAGTTGTCAATCCAAATTTCATATGGCTACCTCCACTTAAAAAATTGGGTTTTCGTATGCGACCATAAGCATCTGGAACGTCTCTTTATCAAGTGACTTATTCTTAGCAAGCTCAACCATTGTATCACAAAGTTTGTCACGATCCATTGTACGATGCTCTAGCGCTTTTGTGCGATACTCCAGTGTTTTGAGCGCTATCTCTTTTTTTACCTCCACTTCATGATATCTCTGAAATGGTGCTGCAATTGCGTTAGGAACTACAGCAACAAGCTGAGTAGCAACCTCAGTACCAGAAATCTGAATGTCATTAGATCTGGTATCAACAACTTCATAATCCATGATGTTCATAATTTCGTTCTTTCCTTCCATTGTTTTCTCCTTTCGTCAAATCAGTATAATATCATTTACTGTTACGCACATTAGTTACTCATGTCAGTTCCCCTCCTTTCGAGCACTTACATTATACAATTCATATTATTTTCGATACCAATATCCTACCACTTTTAACCATTTTTAACAATAACTAGTCAAAATCATGAACTGCTTTGAAAATTATGTTTTTGACAAAATAACATTTGTTTTCATTGTGTTTTTGACAGAATTTGATATACTATAACTATAATTAGGATGGAGATGATTCGCTATGAATAACAAAAGCAAAAAAGATATGCAGAAACAATCGTTCACACAAATTTTCTCTTACCAACTGGACGAAGTGAATAAAGATGCAAGATATAACTCATATCTTGTCCCTTTGCATTGGTTTGTGAAACTTTATACAAGAAGAACTCATAAAATGACAATGGGGGATATTGCTAAGCAAATGGGTATTGACTCAGCCACATTTTCAAAAATGTTACGTCATGGTATTGCCAAAGACAAACGTCAGATCACATCTGAACATATTAATCGCATTTGTGAGATAATTAATATTCCTCTTTCGTCAATTCTATTTTTGTACGAACATAAAGAAGCTGTTGAAAAAAATTTGCAACGCAATGATTTTGAAAAGTTGACAAATCTACTCAGGGGGAATTTTGATGAAATTCTTTATCCATCAGCCTTCTATGATATCAACAGTGGAAAAAAGATGTCAAAAACAGCTAATACGAAGGACTCTGTCAGCACCCTAGTCTCTGAAAATTCTATCCTAGAACCAATCAGAGGGAAATGGTATTTTTATTTTCCAAGCAGTGACTCTAAAATAAAAGAACAGCGAAAAAAAATCCTAAAAAAGAATCCAAGCCATGTACCGGAAAGTTCAGAATTGGCTGAGCTATTTTCTCTTTATTCACCAGACCATATTTATTGTGGTACACTAAATATTGAATTTAAAGGTGGCAGATACTACGCAGTGCTAAAATACATGACAAATCCTTCCGAGCATAAAATACTATGCTATGATGGTAGTGCTTCTTCTCCAGTCGATAACACTTCCATCTTCTGTTCTTTAACGAGGCAGAGCGATGGTGATATCATGTATATGATAATGTCCAAACCTTCTACAGAGAAGCGACTGCAATACCTTACGGCTTCAGTTTTAACCTTATCTCATCATCAAGATGAAGAAAGGCATCGACCTTGTTCATTACGTATGATTCTTAGCCGTAAACCAATCAAATTTGATTCGAAAGCTTATAAAGTAATGATTTCAAATTTAATGATGAACGAAGCGGTTATTTCGATAGACGATTATGGTTACAGCCAATTAAAAGAAAAGCAAAAAGAATATGATTCACCTGCCCTTGATGTCTTCCTTGAGAAATATCCGACTATTGACAGCCTTCCCAGAACCAAAAGATATTTGACCGTACGAAATTGTGCTTATATCAACGAGAAGTTTCTTGATAATTTCGATGATAGTTCCGATGAATCTAAAAAATTAGATGAAATAGACATCCTATATCTCGAAGCACTACTTCGACAACACTCCACCGCACTTTGGTATTCAAAAACTAAAGCCACAAAAATCAATAAGGTCCTTAAAAAAATTGATAGTTAATACATTAGCATCAAAAAGGAACAATCGGGAAATCAATGCCAATAAGTTAAGCACATCGCAAGAGACACCCGTATGAAATTTCAAATGGCTGTGAGCAAGAATTTTTGCTTTCAGCCTTTTTTATTCGTAAAAGCAGTACTATCTTCCTAACATGATTGATAGGCACAAATCGGTCACTCCTTTGATTTGCCAAACGGAACATAAGGAGCAATTTCGCTGATTGATTTCAGCATTGTTACAAATCCCATTTTACGGCGGTCTTCAGCCGCCGTATTAAAGGCGGATATCTCAGCGGACTCCCCACTGTTCTGCCGGTACTGGGGATAAAGCTTTTCCGGCTTTAGACCGGTCCGTCTGTTGATCCGGTTCGTTCCGCTGTCCTTTTTGCTCTTTCTGTAAGCATCTGCCAGCGCTGCCAGCATTTTTCCTGATAGTAAGCTGTACGCCCATCCTCAAAAGCTATCATCTTCCGTCCTCTCTTTCATAAAACTGCACTATGCCAAGCTGCATACTGTCCTGTCTGACACGGAGTACCGGCAGAATGACTTCACATTCATTTCCAATCGTCTCTGTCTTATCCGGAGAACAGAATATTACCTGAAGTTTCTGCTGTTTCATAAAATCCAGCATCAGTTTCACATTCCCCGGATCCATCTTAGCAAATGGCTCATCGATAAAAACAAGCCTGGTGGAATTCGTTCTCTGGTAGTAGATCATAAGAAGCGTAGACGTAAGGATCAGAAGATACGGGATCTGTACTTCCGCTCCGGAACTATAGCCTGTCTGCCGCGACAGTTTCGCCCTGTTTAAAACGTCATTTGTTATCAGAATCTCATATGTCATGTAATTACGGTAATCTGCAAACCGGGGGATCGTCTCCTCGCTGTTTGACTCTATGATACGGTTGATGATATTCTTCAGCTCCCTCTCGAGCTGATATTCCTCCTGGGAAAAGGGACTGAGCGCCCCCAGAACCTGCTGTCCATCCATTCCTCCAAGCTGCTCTCTTTTATCCGGATATTTTGCGTACCGGATGATCTGCGCATATTCGGATTCATCCTTTGCCACTCTGGTACAATACCTTTTCCAGCGTCCTCAATGCTGATTTTTGTAAAAAATTCCTGTCTGCACACAGCGATATGAATATTTCCGCCATCCATAGATATGAAAGTCGTACTAGTCTACCATAGATTTTTTCCCACAAATCATCTTTTTCATAAGGACTTGGTTTTAATTCTTCATTTTTCAACATTTGGCCTATAACAGTATCTATTTCTCTGTATATTCATAAACATCTTGTTTCAAACGAACATATTTCCAAAGTGTAAAAATAATGATAACCACTAACACCAAAAATATGATAAAGATGATCACTTCCATATATCCCCCATTCCATATACATTTGAAATATAAATTTCTGGATAAAATCACATACACTTTTTTCAGCAAAATCTTCATGGAGAAAGGTTTGGTTACATAGTCGTCCGCACCTAATTCATATCCATTTAAAACATCTTCTTCTCGGATTTTAAATTGCCGACCCGGCAGGCTTTGTATAAATAGAAAAACTTTCCTTCTCTAAAAAGTATCTGATCCCTTTTAAAAAGGTTCCGGATTGCTGTACTGAAACACCGCCTCTGAATTTTTACAAGCAGTCCAGAAACTGTTACTACAGTTCATCTCCAGAACATTCCCTCTTTTCTTCAGTAATCTCACTGTATCAAAACAATTTACATCTTCTATCTTCATTTCCTCCAGTTGATGTTCTGCAATTTTGAACAAATCGTTCTGATCCAATAGTACCTTTGGAATATATTCATAAGAAAAATATGGTTCATCTGAGTTACTGTTAATTACATTTAAGAGGTATTCCTGATACGGCCTCGGAAATAAGTGGTCAAACTCAACCGTCAGTTCTTTTTCCGAACTCTTCTTTACTTTTTCTATCAACCGGCGCAGGATAGGGGGAGATATAATGATAAACTCCCCGTCTCCTACAAATTTCAGCTTATAAACGATCAAATTACCCCCTTCTTCCTTAGTCCTGCCCTTTTCTCAGACGTTCCACCAAGCTCTCTTTTGATACCGAACGAAGAACTACAAGGGGTACGGTTACACATACGATCACCAGAATCACAAACACACACAACATCTGTACTGCCGGAAAAGAATAAACCGCAAAATATATCACGCCATTTTTTATAAGCAGGAAGATCAGATAAGATAAAATCTCGCCCACTGTCATAAGAAGAACCATCGTAATGCCACAGTAATAAACCCCTTCGAGAACAAGTGTGATCTTTATCTGTTTTCTGGTCATGCCGATACTTTCCAGCGCAGCCAGTTCTTTTTGTCGTGAGTAAATGCCTGTAAAAATAACATTTATAAAGTTGGCGAGCCCCATAAAGATCAGAAATCCGCCTAACACCGTTCCTGCCGCCCGGATTACTCCCGCTAACTGGTCAACGCCTGCTTTTATCTCGGATTTTGAACTTATCATAACACTGTCCATCTGCGCCGCCATCTCTTTCAGTTCCGTTGAGATGTCCCCTTGTGTGCCCGCTTTACAGTCTATCCGGATTGTTTGTATATGAGGTGTTTTGTCTATTCTTTCCACTCCTTGTTCCGAGGTATAAAAAGCACTGATCTCACTGCCATTTTGAGTACCATAATTTAAATACTGGTTTTTATAGGTTTTCCCTTCTTCCCCCGGCGCCTTTGTCAGAATACCAACGACAGTATAAGTAATGCTCTCAACGCTTACGCCAACTTTGCTTACCTGTATCTCTTTTCCCGTGAACTCTCTGTAAGCACTCCCCTTTGTTGCCACCAGAAATATCCCTGTTCCCGACTCAAGATAGTTCTGTATTTCTTCGTCCGGCAATGTACTGTTCCATGTAAATTCCTGGAGCTTCTCCATAGATAATCCAACTGCCTTAAACCGCAGGTCACTCCAGACTTCTTCCTCAGCCCCGCTATACAGAGCCTGTAGCTTTGCATAAGGAGCCAGAAACTGTTCCGCTTCCTCTACTTTCGTAACTTCCACATAATCCGTCTCTATTTTATCGACTCCTTCGAGGTTTTTAACTTTTTCAAGTATCCCATCATCCAGACTTTTCTCCGCCTTTTCTTCATTCCCCAACTGCCAGCTTATATCTTCCATAACAAAATCATACGGCATTTCACGGTCGTATTTCAGATTATAGTCAAGCTTCTGCGTAGATGAACTTACCGTCAAATAGATCAGAAGTCCGAAAAACAGAGAAGCAAATGCGACCAGCGCACGTTTTCTGCTGCGAAATACATTTCTGTAAGCCATCCGGTACAATTTGCCTCCGCCGCTGCCCTTATGGCCTTTTATCTTATGTACAACGTCCACATATTTCAGAGCCTCTGTCGGCGACACTTTCCCTGCCAGCCTCGTCCCTTTTCTTGCGCTGAACCAGACTGTCACATATGCAAACAAAACGGTAAACACATAGATCAGCGGAGAAACCGTAATTCCGAATTTAAATTTCCCATTCTGGCTGTCCATGAGCGCTTCCAGAAATTTAGGTACTGTGATGACCGCAAATGCGGTTCCAAAAAGCAATCCCAGAATAATCCCCACAGCCGCAACCAGATTTACCTGTTTCCTGACAATTTTCTTTAACTGCTTTGATGTTGCGCCTAACGCCTTTAGCTGGCCGTACATATGCATTTCCTGCAGTACAGAAATATTGATGATATTATAAATTAACAGATAGCCGCTAATCATAACAAAAATAACTGCTAAAATGGGAATCATAGCCCCCATAAGCGCCTGTGCCGCTGTTCCTGACAGCCCGGATACAAAAATTTCATCATTTCCGGCGGCATGATCCAGCAAGGCAAGTGCTTCTTCTGCATTTAATCTGTCGTCGATCAGAAAAGTTCCCAATCCCCCTTCTTCCTTTCCGTGCTCCTCTGCAAAACGGCTGGAAACGATCATATTCCCGGCTGCACGCTTACTCATAGAACGGTTGATGAAATACAGATTTGCAGCCATAGTGTTGCCGCTGTTCGGCGTAACTCCGGTTTCATAAATAAAATCCGTATAATAGCCACTCAAAGTAAATTCCTGCTGTTTTTCTTCCCCGGAAAGAAGTTTATATTTTACGGAAATGGTCATACCAATCTGCGGATCATCTACTCCCAATTTTTCCAGCGTCCAACGTGAAAGCATAACCTCACTTTCCTGCCGCGGATAATTCCCGGTTATATCAGAGACAGTCGGTTTGATAAAATTCTCCCACTCCGTCTTATCATACGCAGTCATTGAAATAATTGTCTGACTGGGCATATCCTTCACATCCAGTACTTCTCCCACAAACTGCTGTTTTCCCGTCGCCTCTACTTCATCCAAAGCGGAAATCTGCTCCATTTCTTTCTCTGTTGCCATGTAAAGACCGCCGTTCGCCTTTGTTCCCGCATTGCGGAGATTTGCAAGCTGAAAGTTATGAAATATGCTGATCCCGGCGCCAAACATAACAGTCATAAGGATCGTGACAAGAACAACTGCTATAACAAGAATTACATTTCGCTCCTTATTTTTTCTGGTATTATTCTTTACGAATCTTTGGATTGCCCGATTCTGTATTTTTCTATCTGCCCGCATATTCTCCCCTCCTGTTACGCAATGATCTTTCCGTCACCGATTTTGATCATCCGGTCTGCTCTAGCCGCGATATGCGGATCATGCGTAATCATGACAATCGTCTGATTATAGTGTCTACTGGTTTTCTGAAGGAGCTCCAGAACTTCCTCGCTTGTCTCAGAGTCAAGATTTCCTGTCGGTTCATCCGCGAGAATAATCTCCGGTTTACTGGCCAAGGCTCTCGCAACCGCCACTCTCTGTTGTTGTCCGCCGGAAAGCTGTGATGGCATTTTATAGACCTTCTCCTTCAGCCCAAGCATTTCAATAATCTCTTTTACAAACTTTTTGTCCGACGCTTTTCCGTCCAGTTCAATGGGGAGAGTGATATTCTCCAGAACATTCAGAACCGGAATCAGATTATAGTTCTGAAAAATAAACCCGATATTCTTTCTGCGGAATACGGTCAGTTCGTCCGGTTTCATTTTCTCAATTTCCTTATTCCCAATCACAACTTTTCCGGAAGTGGGAACATCCAGACCACCGATCATATTGAGAAGCGTGGATTTTCCGCTGCCGGACGCTCCAACGATTGCTACAAACTCTCCTTTTTCAATAGACAAATCCAAACCGTCCAGTGCTTTCGTGAGATTTTCCTCGCTGCCATAATACTTTTTGAGCTGCTTTACTTTCAGAATACTCATATCGTCAATTCCTCCTGTGAAATGAAAATACAGCGTCATCTTTTCGCTTGCTTTCAGTATATTTTTCAGAAGAATTTTTTCAATGGCAGTTGCGTTCTTTGACTTCCACAATGCGTAATTTGACCTCAGTCGGCAATCGAGTGGAGGGGAAGATCCTTTCATCCTTTCGCCTCCCAGCTCACCGCGATACCTCGCTCATATCGCACAAAAAAAGCTGTATGCCACTCTTCATGCAACATACAGCTCTCTATCAAATATCCAAATCCTATTTTTCTGCTATTGGTATCAGAATGGACAGCATATACACTCCATTCTGATAATTTCGTTTATATTGTCCTCCGTATTTTTCTGCCGCTCTTTGGATATTTTTCAACCCAAAACCATGAAGAAACGTATCTTCTTTCGTGGTTTTTTTCTCCTCTTCCTCCAGTATCGCAGAATTTTCTATGTGTATGACAAGAAAATGATTTTTTTCTCTCGCCTTCATCGTAATAAAACGCTCTTCTTCTGACACTTTTTCACACGCCTCAATTGCATTATCCAGAGCATTTCCGAATATGGTACTAATATCCAGGGCATCTATGAAATCTCCTTTTGAGAAATCTATCTCTGTGTGGAAGTCTATGATTTTCTCTTTCGCCTTTCTATACTTATCCCGCAGGATCACATCCAAAATAGTGTTCCCGGTCTGCACATAATCCTCATAATCGGAAATCTGATTCTGAAGCTTTGCGATCATCTCTTCCGTTTCCTGCTTTTTTTCCTTATCTCCAGTATGACCAATCTCTTTCAACTGCGCCTGCAATACAAGCAAATGATTCTTCATATCATGGTAAATCTCCCGGACACGTTGCTCGTCCTTTAACCGCTCTTCATAATATTGATATTGAGCCTGCAATTTCTGTAACTGCTGTTCTTCTATTTGCTGGATCAGACGAATTCTTGCACTATCATATACGAAATAAATCAGCAGAAACAATGCAGCAAGTAGAATAATAATGCCTACAGTCTGTGATATTTGGGTAATTATATCCCGTCCATAGAGTAAACTATTTACAGAACTCATAAATATGAAGATCAGTGCCGCTAAAAGAATACTAAACAATAGATCTTCTCGTTTTGTAAAGTTTTTTCCAATCTTCACTAATGTTTTCTTTATAACAACGGCAATCAATAACATGAGAATATGATAGATCAAATAATATTCTGCCTGCCAAGCAATATCAGAATTTGTAAGATCAGAAAATAAAAATCCTAACCCAGTAGTTAATATCATTTCTGTAAAAACGCCGCTGAATATAAAAAACAGCATGGATAAAAGTCCTTTTGGCATACTGATTTTATATAACCGGCATATAATAAATGCACATAAAAATAGTTCAACCACTATTTTTATAATGGAAGAGATAGGAGAAAAAGTCAGTGTTTCCGCAAGCAGGACAAAAAAGCATACCCATAGAACATCTTTTTTCCAAGGAATTAGTTTCGTTGCATAAGTCCTAAACAGATATGCCCCAATCATTCCTTCCCATACTGTGCATATTATATCGATGAAAATTGTTACAATATCCGTATTCACAGCATTTTCCCCCAATATCCGGCTAACACCTCCATAAACTTTTTCCGTTTTGGCTTGCTGACATAGACTGTCTCTCCGGAAGTCAATTCCACATCCAATTTCTCTACGTTCTTAACAAAAGAAAGATTCACAAGAAACCCAACGTGGCAGCGGAAAAAACCATACAGGGATAGTTCTTTTTCCATCTCCTTCATGTTTTTATAGCATATCACATCTCCATCATCGGTATGTAACAGTAGATTTCTCTTGTATGTTTCCACATAATGTAGTTTACTCACAGCCACTTTAAAAGAACCTCTATCGTTCTGCACGACAATATAGGGATTTTTGTGTCTGTGTCTTTCAATCCAGCTATTCATCTCTGTTTTCAGGCGGATATATTTCATCGGCTTTACAATATAGTTCACAGCCTGATATTGATATCCTTCCAGAGCATACTGCTTTAAGGATGTTAAGAAAATAATGCTGACTTCTTCATCCAGTTCCCGTATTTTTCCTGCAGCCGTCAGCCCGTCCATCTTATTCATCTGAATATCAAGGAAAATCAGATCGGTAGTTGTATCATAATTCTCGATCAGCTCCTGCCCATTCCGATACTCAGCTATCATAAGTTCTATCCCTGTTTCCCCGGAATATCGTTTCAACAGATCTTTTAGTTCAGAAACAAATTCTATTTCATCATCACAGATTGCAATATGGTACATAATCCACCTCGATCACTCTCATATCTCAGTATTGTATTATACCTGTTTTCCATATGATTTACCACCAGATTATTCATCTGAAACTGCCCTGTGCTTTGGTATTGGCCTACTGACCTTAGTATATTTTTTTGTCCATTAGATACGTGCTATCTCATACTGTTGCAGGCCATGCCCAAGCAACTGGATGATTCTCAATTCATCCTCAGCATCCCGAACCGCATTATGCGTCTCGCTATACCGATCATCTCCTGTGAGCATTTTAAAAATCTCCTCCACACCATATCCACGTTTCAGTTTGCCCGTCTTACAGCAGTCCGCACAGGCCGGGATCGCCCGATTATACTGACGGTACGCCGCCAGACGCATAATATCATACCATTCAAACATTGCATATTCCCACAAATGGCGCTTGTCAAAGGAAGCATTGTACGCAAACAATTTCTCTATTTTATATGCGTCCAGCCATTGCCTGATCTCCTTTAATGCCTGCTTTCTGCTTGCCACACTGATTCCATGTTCACAAAATCCAAGCTCTGCCGAATATATCCCTCCCACCTGATATTCTGGTGAAATGATATAGTAGAGCGAATCGATTTTTTCCTTACTTCTTGCGTCTGCCGCCACGATTCCGATTGACATCACTTCATCGTTCCAGTTGGTCTCTGTATCAATGACCGCAAAATTACAACACTCCATTGTTTTCACTCCTCATTTGTTAAAAAATTGAATCGAACACTATTTTACCATATCTGGTCACGCACGCTCTCGTTTTATGCCCCTTTCGTGTAACATAGCTTCGCAGGCCGGAAAAGGCTGGACCCCTTTTCTTTCCCAAGATATGAAAACTTAACAAGGTATCTTTTTGCATCCAAACAGAGACGCGGCTCAAAATGCAACGCAAACTCGAAAAAAGCGCCGTAAACACGGCGCTTTTCGTATGGACCTGGCGGGAATCGAACCCGCGTCCGAAAGCCTCTCCATCAGAGCATCTCCCATCACAGTCATTATTTTGAGATTCCCCCGGATTGCCGCCTAATGACAGGCTGCCATCTTCGGTAGCTTCATAAAGTCTTCCATCTCCTCAAAGCTTTGGAAACGAAGTGCCCCGCAAGTGTTGAAGCCGGTAATCCAGACCGCGGGCAGTCCGGAGCCGACTGCTGCCGAAATTAGGCAGCGTACGCTAATTTATTATTGTCTGCGTTTATTTTTAAGTTACGGTTTACTGCGCGGTCCCGTCCCGCGGATGGCTTCTCCAACTTCAAAACCCCCGTCGAAACCAGTACAAGCCCTGGTTTGGCAGACAGTTGTTCTATTATTATATGCAGGAGGAGCTTTCCTGTCAACCCCCTGCCTGGATGATTTCTATTTTTTGAAACTATTCGGTCATGTAAACTGGCCGGATCCTTGATCCGCTCCTTTCCCTATGCCTCGTCATCCGGAATGTTGTGATCAATCCATGCTTTCACAAGATCCATCCACTGTCCGCACTGTACCTGCACGCCCCGGCCATCTTTAGAACGACTAAGATCGGTTGCCGTCCCAAGTCCGTGGTGTCCCTTTGGAAAGAGGTGGAATTCCACCGGTACCCCTGCCTTTACAAGGGCATTGACATAAAGAAGGGAATTCTGTACCGGAACAGACGAATCCTCATAGGTGTGCCAGATAAAAGTCTTTGGCGTATATTCAGATACATTGAGTTCCAGAGAACATGCCTCCTCCAGACTTTCTTCCGCCTGCGATCCAAGCAGATTCTTAAAGGAGCTTTCATTCCGAAATGTGCCCGCCGTAATAACCGGATAACTTAAAATCTGTCCGTTCGGCCGGATCATCTCCGGCGTGGTACCTAGAATCTTGGCAAGCTCCGGACTGTGCCAGTAGGTAGATACCATAGCAGCCAGATGTCCGCCCGCGGAAGACCCCTGAATCAGAATCCGCTCCGGATCAATAAACCATTTATCGGCACACTCTCTTAGCATTTTCATACAGGCCGACGCCTGTAAAAACGCGTCTGGAAATACTGCGTCCGGCACGGTCGAATAGCGGAGAATGGCCGCATGATATCCCATCTCCATAAACCGTACTGCCAGACCTTCCCCCTCCCGGTCCGAAGTCATCGCATATCCGCCTCCCGGACAGATCAGGACGCAGGGTCTTCTCCGTCCATCATAAAGCTCTTTGGAATTACTCCAGAAATATGTATAAAGTCTTGCGTTTGTTTCCTCTTCCCCGATCATAACAGGAATGATCTCGTGTACCATGCGTCGGCCTCCCCTTTTGTATTTTATTTATTCTTCATCTTCCAGTCCCAGTATTTCTGCAAGCACCTCAATGATAATCTCGTTGGTGCAGGATTTGACATAGCCAAGCATATGCAGGGAAATCTCGTCCGATTTCTGCGCGTCTGTCAAATCCGGATTTTTCTTTGTCATATCAATCAACTGAATCAGCTTTGGTGTCAGCTCTTCATAAGTCTCTATTGTTGTCTGGGAAACAAGGTTCCTCAGATCCTTTTTTGTCACTGGTACCATTTCTATTATACCTTCCTTTTCCATTTGAATCTACCCAAAATTGCGAATTTTGAAATCTCTTTGTGCCTCTCTTGCCTGATCTTTTTTGGCAATGTCCGCCCGCTTATCGTAGAGTTTCTTTCCCCGTGCCAGCCCGATTTCCACTTTAACCAGGCTCCCCTTTAAATAGACTTTCAGCGGCACAACTGTCATCCCTTTTTCTTTCATTTTCCCTAGCAGCTTATTGATCTCCTGCCTGTGAAGCAGTAGCTTTCTGACCCGGAGTGGGTCTTTGTTGAAAATATTCCCTTTTTCATACGGGCTGATGTGCATCCCGTACACAAAGACCTCCCCATGTTCCATGCGGATAAAGGATTCCTTGATGCTGCATTTCCCCATCCGCAAGGACTTTACCTCCGTCCCGGCAAGCGAGATCCCTGCCTCGTATGTCTCCAGTATAAAATAATCGTGATATGCCTTTTTATTATTGGCTATCATCTTTACCCCTGTCGTCTTTGCCATATCCTAGTTTCTCTCCTTTCCAGGCTCAAAGTCGATTGTCCTCTGCAATTCATCCGCCCCGATGACACGTACCAGAATGGTCTGTCCGAGCCGGTACGTCTTCCCGGTATGGATCCCCTGCATTTCATAACGATCTTCAATATACTCATAATGATCATCGGTCATGTTCGCTACATGAACGAGTCCCTCGATCGTATTGGGGAGTTCCACATACATCCCCCATTTGGTAATGCCGGATATGACTCCCTCATACTCCTCACCGATCTTGTCTTTCATATACTGTACTTTTTTCAGCTTGACGGTTTCCCGTTCCGCCTCTTCTGCGCGACGTTCCGTCTCACTTGCGTGCTTTGTCACTTCTTCCAGGATAGACTGGTAATGACAGATTCTCTCCTCATTCATCCGTCCCCGCAGTATCTCTTTGATAATCCGGTGAATCTGCAAATCCGGATAACGGCGGATCGGAGACGTGAAATGCGTATAATACGCAGTAGCAAGTCCGAAATGCCCCTCATTTTCCGGGGTATATTTTGCCTGTTTCATGGAACGTAGCGCCAATCTTGCTATCATTGGCTCCTCCGGTTTTCCTTCCACCCTGGCAAGCAGCTTTTGGATCTCCTTGGGATGAATTTCGTTCGTTCCGACATGCATAGTATAGCCGAAGTTGTGAAGAAAGACCGCAAGTTTCCTGATCTTTTCCTCATCCGGCGCCTCATGGATTCGATAGACAAATGGAATCTCTCTCCAGAAGAAGTCCTCTGCCACCGTCTCATTCGCAGCCAGCATGAAGTCCTCGATCAGCTTGGTTGCTGTGTTTCGTTCGTATGCTTTCAGCGCTACCGGACATCCTGTTTCGTCGAGCACCACCTTAGTCTCTGGAAAATCAAAGTCCACCGCGCCTCTTCTATGCCGCTTTGCCCTAAGAAGAGCAGAGAGTGTCTGCATCTGCTGAAACATGGGTACAAAATCCCGGTAAATCCGGCACTGCTCTTCGTCCCCGTCTTCCAGAATTCGCTTCACCGCCGTGTACGTCATGCGTCGGTCCACCCGGATCACGCTTTCCACGATCTCATGATCTACGATCTCCCCTTTTTCATTGATCTTCATCAGACAACTCAGAGCCAGACGGTCCTCCCCTTCGTTGAGAGAACAGATCCCATTGGAGAGCGTATGCGGAAGCATCGGAATCACCCGGTCCGCCAGATAGACGCTGGTTCCCCGCTTCTTCGCCTCCCGGTCCAGAGCACTGTTCTCCTGCACATAATTCGTGACGTCAGCAATGTGAACACCCAAATAATAGTACCCGTCGCAAACATTCAGGGAAACCGCATCGTCCAGATCTTTGGCGTCCTCCCCGTCGATCGTCACCATCGAAACGTCTCTTAAATCCCTTCTGCCCGCACGGTCCGCATCGCTTACGGGCTTTGCCACCCGCTCTGCCTGATTCCTTACTTTTTCCGGAAATTCGATCGGAAGCTCGTAGGACATGGCGATACTCAACACATCTGTCCCCGGATCGTTGACATGTCCAAGAATCTCCACCACTTCTCCTTCCGGCTTCTTCCCGTCTCCACCGTAGGAAGTCAGACGGACCACAACCTTGTGTCCCGTAACGGCCCCCTTTGATTTCTCCTCCGGTACAAAAACATCCTGGAGAAACTTCTGATTGTCAGGCAGAACGAATCCGAATGTCTTATTCTTCTGGTAATATCCGACGATCTGGGACGTGCCACGCTTTATGATCCGGATCACCTTTCCCTCCTGGCGAAGTCCTTCCCTCTTTCCGGCGCCCCGTGTAATCTGGATTTCAACCTCATCTCCCTGCAGGGCGCCGTTTGACTCCTCCTCCGGAATGAACACATCATCGTCTGATCCTTCTATGGAGACAAAGCCAAATCCCCTTGCATGAGCCTGATAGATTCCGGCCAGCCGGTTGGCCTGCCCCTTGATATAATTGCCCTTCTGGGTCCGGTGAATCTTCCCCTCCGCCTCCAGCGCATCGAGAATCTCCTTTAAGTCCTGGCGGTCGTCCTTTTTCACCTGAAGTATGGCCGCCATCTCTTTCATCTTCATCGGGACATAGAATTCGTCACAGATGAACTGGTATACCATTTTCTTTCTTTTCTCATATTGTCGGTCCATTGTCCGCACCTAGCATGCTCCCTTCTATTCTATACTCATATCGTGAAATCACCGGAAGTATCAAAAGATATATTCCGGGATCGTAAACGGTGACCAAAGTTCCAGGCAAGCCCGGACTTTGACGCGCCGCCATTGTCAAAAAAAGGACACCCTATCTTTGAAATAGAGTGTCCCGCATCTTTTTTCATTAAGCAAATACTTTTAAATTCAAAACCGCGGCAAGGATGATAAACAGTGCGGCAAGAATCTTTGTAACTTTTACAAGGGTTCCCTCCATAGAACGACCTCTGTTCTGTCCCCAATAGGTATCCGCCATGCCGGCAATCGTTCCAAGTCCGGCTGATTTTCCTTCCTGCATTAATACAACTGCTGAAAGAGCAATACAGTCTATTACAAATATAATTGTGATCACAATCTTCAAAATTTCCAATTTCTACACCTCCTGCGTATAAACCATTTATAATATTAGCATATCATTGAGGTTTACGCAAGCAGTTTTTCACAGACTTTCGGGTCACACGTAAAAATCGTTTTTTAACAGAATGGTTGTTTGTAGATGGCCGCGTCCCCAAGCTCTTCCTCGATTTTCAGAAGCCGGTTGTATTTTTCTACCCGCTCGGATCGGCACGGTGCGCCTGTCTTGATCTGTCCGGTACCAAAAGCAACGGCAATATCCGCAATCGTCGTGTCAGCAGTCTCGCCGGAGCGGTGAGAAACAATCGAGCGGTATCCGTGTTCCTGCGCCATGCGGATCGTGTCAAACGCCTCAGTCAGCGTTCCAATCTGATTGATCTTTACCAGCACCGCATTGGCTGCATGGGCGTCAATCCCTTTTTGGAGCCGTCTGGTATTGGTCACAAACAAATCGTCTCCCACAAGCTGGGTCTGTAAACCAAGTCTCGTATTCATCAGCTCCCACCCGGAGAAATCCTCCTCTTCCAGCCCATCCTCAATGGAAACAATCGGATATTTTTCGATCAGTTCGGCATAGTAGTCGATCAGTTCCTCCGCCGTGCGGACGACTTTCTTCTCCTTCCCTTTACTTTCGCCTACAAAGACATATTTCCCAAAGTCCCGATCGTAGATCTCGGACGCCGCCGCGTCCAGACAGAGCACGATGTCATGCCCCGGACGGTATCCTGCCGTCTCAATAGCTTCCAGAAGTGTCTCGCAGACGCTCTCCGTGTCCGGAAGATCCGGCGCAAATCCGCCCTCATCGCCCACTCCGGTATGCAGTCCTTTTCCCTTTAGCTGCGCTTTCAGCATATGGTACACTTCCGTACACATCCGAAGTCCTTCCTTAAAACAGCAGGCTCCCACCGGCATAATCATAAATTCCTGGAAGTCGATAATATTGTCGGCATGCCGGCCTCCGTTTAATACGTTCATCATCGGTACCGGAATTCTACGGGTATGTGCCCCGCCAAGATACCGATAAAGGGGAAGCCCCAGACTTTTAGCCGCCGCTTTCGCCGCTGCCATAGAGACACTCAGAATAGCATTGGCTCCAAGGGCGCTCTTATCCTCAGTACCGTCCAGCCTTACAAGCACACGATCCAGTTCCATCTGATCGAGGGCATTCATCCCGATGATTTCCCTTGCGATCCGGTCGTTGACGTGATCTACCGCCAGCTCCACACCACGGCCACAGTACCGGTGCTGCTTTTCTTTGTCACGAAGTTCCAGTGCTTCGTGGCGCCCTGTGGACGCTCCCGACGGAACACTTGCGGTTCCAATGGTGCCGTCCGATAAAAGCACCTGCGTCTCTACCGTCGGATTGCCTCTGGAATCCAGGATTTCTCTTGCGTATATATCTCGAATCGCTTTACAGTGATACATGATCATTTCCTCCTTTTCTGCCATAGTATTTCCGAAAACATTTCTTCCATACCGTAAGGAAAGTATTACATGATTTTTCCTTTCATAATTCAGCCATACAGTCTGAATATTCATAAAATCTGACATGAGCTTTCTAATCAAGTCTGCATAGGTGAACCATCGCAGATTTCCTCGATTTTCCCCTGACAGGTCGTTGACTTTTTCATCCTGCGGAGTTACAATTTTGAAGAAAATTCTTCATAAAAACCGAAAGAAAACGAGGAAGAAAAAATGAACAGTAATTACCATGTGGATATGAAATATTCTATCCCAAAACCGAAATCCGATATCAAACCTCATTCAAAAGTCAAGGATTTCGTTGTAATGACCGCCGCAACCGCTGTCATGGCCTGCGGGATCTACTTTTTTAAATTCGCAAACAATTTTGCTTTTGGAGGAATCACCGGTCTTGCGGTTCTTGTCGCCAAAACCGGAGTAATCAGCAGCGGAGATTTCAACTTTGTCTGCAATATTGTACTCCTGGTTCTTGGATTTTTAGTACTTGGTAAAGGTTTCGGAGCCAAGACCTTTTACTGTAGCATGCTCCTTTCCTTTCTGCTGTCCATTCTCGAACGTGTATATCCGATGGACGGCCCTCTTACGAACCAGCCAGTACTGGAGCTGATGTTTGCTATCGCAGTACCTGCCTTTGGCTCTGCGATACTCTTTAATATGGGGGCGTCAAGCGGTGGTACAGATATTGTGGCGATGATTCTGAAAAAGTATACCGGATATGATATCGGACGCGTCCTGATGCTCTCCGACGTTGCCATTGCAGTAGCTGGCGTGTTTGTCTTCGGTATGGAAACCGGGCTCTTCTCCATTCTGGGACTGGTTCTTCGCTCTGTAATCACAGACAACTTCATTGAAAGCTTCAACTTGTCCAAGTGCTTCAACGTCGTTTGCAGCAACCCGGAGCCGATTTGCAATTTCATCATCCGGGATCTTCACAGAGGAGCAACGGTCTACACGGCGCAGGGAGTTTTCTCCGGCAAAAAGAAATATATTGTGTTGACGGCGTTAAACCGGCCCCAGGCAGTACGTCTCAGAAACTTTATCAAAGAGACGGAACCGGGAGCCTTTATCCTGATCTCTAATACAAGCGAGATTATCGGACGGGGATTCCACACGGTATAAGAACAATATGGAAGCGCAGAATCGCCAGTACCGGCATTTATCGGAACTGGCGATTCCTTCATTTGGAATTTACTGCCTTTTACAATGTTTCTTTTGGCGCCATCAGATACAGATACGCATCCTCCAGAGTGATTTGGGGCTGGGTACACGGCACGGCCGGCCGGGTATCGCTGATCATTTTCACCGTCATTCCCTCTTCTGTGTACTGTTTAGAGGTGATATGGTATTTTGCCTCCAGTCCTCTTGCCTCATCTTCTCCGGAGACAGCCGCCATCCAGATCTTTCCTTTTGCATGGTTCAGAAGATCCTGCACGGTTCCGGTATAGAGAAAGGTCCCTTTTCGCATGACCGCCAGGTTGCTGCACGTCGCCGCAATATCTTCTACTACGTGGGTGGAAAACAAAACCGTACGCCCTTTCGCAAAATCCACCAGCAGATTCCGGATCCGCACCCGCTCTTCCGGGTCCAGGCCCGTGGTCGGCTCATCGACAATCAGAAATTCCGGCTCGCCAAGCATTGCCTGAATGAGCCCCACTCTCCGCTTCATTCCGCCGGAGAGTTGGCGCATCTTCTTTTTTTGATGAGGCAAAAGCCCCGTCTTCTCCAGATAAAAATCAATTCTCTTTTTACAAATATTCTTCGGAATTTGGGAGAGTTCTCCCAGATATTCCAGACATTCTCTCACCGAAAGTCCCGGATAAAGATTCAGCTCCTGCGGAAGATAGCCCAGTTTCCTTTTGATCGTTTCATACTGCTGTGGTTCGTACCGGATGTGATCCAACCAGATTTCTCCCTCCTTTGGCGTAAGCACTGTTGTCAGCACTCTCATCAGTGTCGTCTTCCCCGCCCCGTTTTCCCCTAACAGGCCGTAGATCCCTCTGGGAATCGTCAAGTCTACCTGATCCACCGCCCGGACGTGATTTTTAAATTCTACTGTCACTTGTTTGATGACTATACTCATTTTGACACCCTCTTTTCTATCCATGGAATGAGCAGCACAAACAGTGCCGCTATTGCTATCTGAATCATTGTTCCAAAGATCCAGTCCGCCGTCTTTCCCTTGACAGGATGACTGGCCGAATATGCGAACAGATTGTACCGTCCGAACAGCGCCTCTCCTGTTTTGGAATTGGTGATGATCCAGACTACCGCCGACACTCCGATTCCGATCCATTGGCTCTTTGCGGCATTGGAAATAACCAAAGTTAAAAGGCTCCAAAACAGAATCGTCCCAAGAAGCGCCACGGCATAGTACCCATACTCTGTTTCAAGTGGACGCTCCCTGATGGGATATGGATTCTGCCAGAAAAAGACAAAATACCATACCAGAAAGAGAACATATAAATACAAGACCTGAATCAACCATCTTCTGTAAATCGTGCAGATCCTGCCTGACAGGGGCTTGAGGAGAAAGATCTCCCACCGCTGACCACTTTGATCCATCACCCTTGTCTCCGCACAAAATACAAACGCAAGAATTGCTGCCCCCGGGATAATGGTCCGGCCGATTTCCGGAATCACCGCAACTCCCATCGCCAGGGAAAACAAAAGGAGAAACAACACGGAATATACGATTTTGTACGGAGACATACAGATTTTTATTTCCTTTTTCATCCTATGCGCCTCCTTTTCCAGATGGCGGACGCCATAAAAAGCAGTCCTGCCGAAACAACCAGAAGAAACACCTGATTATACACCGCCCTCGGAGCCACCGCCTCCAGAAAACCGCCGTCGAACCGTACTGTAATCGCCAGAGGTCGTAAAGGCCCCATATTGGAGTACATCAGGTACAAAAACAAAAACGGCACACCCGGAAGCGGGTTTCGAAAGCCCAGCGCAATGATAGTATAGACGCTTACGATCATCAGGACATTTGGCAGCATATAGCAGACCGCCGGGATCAGAAATTCGATCAGCGAAACCGGAAGACCGTTTCGGATTCCAGCGACAGCACTCAGCGCAAAAAAAACTACCACAAACAGAAGCCAAGCCGCCGCCATGGAGAAAAAGCCGCCTGCCGCTTTCCCAAATACATAAGCCTTGGCAGTGACAGGTTTCGTATGAAGCAGCTCGTAGGTGTCTCTTTTCGTGTCCCGGATAAAGAGGAACGCAAGTAGCACCGCACTGAAAAATCCAAGGTATAATCCTCCAAAATCCGCGAATTTCCTGCCAAAATACCAGGAATAGCTGTGGGCCGTAAGCTTTTCTTTCAGATCTTTGTTGATCTCATTTTTTGTCCCTTTGTGATACTCATACACCTGGTAATAATACTGAAAACTGTAACCTTTCGGATATCCATAGATCTCCCCGATCGCATCGGACATCTCAGATACGGACTTCCCTGATTCCCGAATTTCCTTTAGCGTCTCCCGCACATTTTCCGCATCCTCGCCAAATTCTTTGACAATCATACTCTGTATCTTTTTCGCCGCCAGATCGATCCGTTCCTTTTCCGTGGACTTGACATAGCCGTCCATGATATCCGCATCCGCGAGCGATTCCGGTTTCGTCTGCTGTACCTCCTGCTTAGAATGGAAATAATGTACGTCCAGATACGGAGAAAGGATCTGGAAGAGCCCATAAAGAATGAATAGGATACCCACCCAGTAAAGTGGGTTTTTGAAATAGTTTTTCAGTTCCTGCCGGATCATCCCTTTCATCTTATCCCTTCTTTCTTTTCTTGATAAGATGATGGTATCATTCGATTCACAACCAAAACACAACAAGAACGATTCTTTTTAAAATGCTTCCGTTTCCGGCACAACAGATTCCGGTACAATCGACCGGAAATAGGCACGCACGCAGGCGCCGCCACTTTGATTCTCCACTGTCAGAAAACCATCGTGCTTCTTGCAATACAGCTCGCTGATATACATTCCGAGACCAAAATGCTTCAGATCGTCCCGCAAGCCAGAGGTCGTAAAGGCCTGCTTTGCCCTCTCCTCGCTGATGTCAAAGCCTGTCCCATCGTCCTTTACCTCCAGGGTCAGTCCACTCTCCTCCTCCAATACACAGACTATCACCTGCCTTTTTGCAAACCGCAGTCCGTTTCCAATCAGGTTGTCCGCCACCTCCAGAATCAGATCCCGATCAAGAAAGAGTGTCTTCCCTTTGCCGCCCGCAAAAATCTGAAACTCTCGTTTCGCCTCCCGGGAGAGAATTTCTCCCACCTTCTGAATCTCCTCGCTGAGTTTTTCCACTGTTTGCGGCTGACAGGAAAGCGGTTGTTGTTCCAGAGCAGAAAAAGCACGCATCCGCTCCAGAAACCGTTCCAGCCGTTCGATCTGCCCCATACTTTCGCAGAGCATATGAAGCAGGGTTTCCCTGTCCAGCGTCTCCCCCGGCAAAAACTCCAGCATCATCTCCTGGTATCCTTTGAGCACAGTAAGCGGGGTTCGGATATCATGGGCGATGGCGGCACGCAGAACCTGCTCATCCTCTACCATCCGCCACATTTTCCGGTTGTTCTGTGTAAGCTGATTTTTCATCCGGTCAAATTCCAGACAGAGTTCTCCCAGTTCATCCCTGTTTTCATACCCGATTTCAAAGTCCAGATCATTGCCTGCAATCTTTTCTGCCGCCATCCGGAGGGTTCCCAGTGGTTTCCGGATTTTCTTTTGATAAAACAGCATGGTGGACACAATGATCCCACCCGCGCACATGACAAGAATTCCATAAGTCTGTAAAAAATCGCACCACTCAGAAAAGCGTGCGTCCCAATCTGACATTCTGCTGTTACTGACCCTTGGAATCACCACATCAAAAGATTCCTCATCTCTTTTGAGAAATTCTTCGATGTATCGATCCTGATCCACGTATTTCCACCAGATCTGCTCCTGTATCCGCCCAGCCTCATTCCCGGCAATGGCGCCCAGCAGAAATCCTGCAAGAATTCCTACCGCCATGTAGAGCAAAATACTTTTACGCAGAGAAAGATTTCTTACTTTTTCCATCGATATCCCACTCCCCACACCGTCTCAATCGGATCCTCGTCTGTAAACTCACCGATCTTTTTCCGAATCCTGCGGATCAGTTCTGTAATTCCACGGCCGTCCCCTTGTCCGTCAAATCCACATACATGTTCATAGATCCGCTCTTTATCAAATACCTGTCCCGGATGCATGGAAAGGAATTCCAAGATTCCAAACTCCGTCTTTGTCAGATCCAGCATCTTTCCGTCAATCCATACCGCTCTGGCTCCATAGTCTACCAGAAGTCCGTTTCCAAACCGGTACCGTGTCTTCTGCTGATGTCTCTCTTCTCTCCGCAGATGGGCAAGTACTCTCGCTTCCAGCTCCTTCAAGCTAAACGGCTTTATGATATAATCATCCCCACCCATCATCAGACCATTCACCCGGTCCTGCTCCTCCACTCTCGCGGTCAAAAATAAAATCGGGCAGGATACCTGCCCTCGGATCTTTCGACATACCTCCAGGCCATCCATCCCCGGCATATTAATATCAAGGAGAATCAAATCCGGCTCCTCGGCCGACATCCGGACTGCCTCCGTACCATTACCCGCCTGCAATATCTGATAGCCTTTCATTTCAAAATACCGTCCCAGCATCTCCAGCAGATCCCTGTCGTCATCTGCCAGTAATATTTTATATCCCATGTTTATTCACCTCTGACAAAAGTATACACAAAAAATAGCAATAAAAAAACAACAGATAACAAAACCGGGGACATATTCCCATACATCGGAATATGTCCCCGTTGAAATCTGCTATATACCACTTCGGTTATCTCCTGCGAATCAGTACACCCTTTGGATATAATCTTCCATTCTTATATTGTCTTTGGAACAAGATCTCTCCTTTTTCCTGTAGCGTAACGTCCTCCTGAGCACAGTTCAGAAGGATTTCGATCTGGTTCTGATTGCGGTCGAGTTTGATATAGTGTACAAGCCGGTCGTCTCTGTATTCTTCCGGGAAGTGAAAGTACAGGCTTTTGAATGACGGCTCCGTCTTCCGCAGGTGGATAAGCTTCTGGATCTCGTGGATCCGACGCTGATTTTCTTCGGTGTGCAGGTTGTCCCACGGCATACATCTGCGGCAGTCCGGATCAAAGCTTCCTTCCATGGCGATTTCCGTCCCGTAGTAGATGCACGGGCTTCCCGGCATGGTAAAGAGGACCGCCAACTGTTGATAAAAGATATCCAGATCCCGGAACCGGTTCATCAGACGTTCTGTATCGTGGGAATCCAGCAGGTTAAAAAGAACATTGTTGGACTGCTGCATATACATCGTATAGCAGTGATTCACCATATACTCAAAGTCCTCTTTTTTCATCGTCCTGTCGATGAAAAAATCGTGGATTCCGCTCATCAGCGGATAATTCATCACGGAATCATACTCGTCCCCCATGAGCCATTGGCTGGCATCGTGCCAGATCTCTCCTAAAAGATAAATATCCGGCTTCATGGCTTTCACATGCTTCCGAATACGCTTTAAAAACCGGTGTGATACTTCATTTCCCACATCAAAGCGGATGCCGTCAATGTCATAATCCCGAATCCAGCCCTCACAGACGTTCTGAAAGTAGTGGATGACCTCTTCGCTGTTCGTGTTCAGCTTTGGCATCTTGTCCGCAAAGGCAAAAGAATAGTAACGTCCGTCCCTGGTACTTGCCTCCTTATTCATCTGCTCCCAGTCATTCACCATAAACCAGCCCGCATAAGGGGACTGTTCCCCGTGTTTCTTTACGTCCAGCCATGGCGCGAAATTCTGTCCACAATGGTTGAACACGGCGTCCACCATCACCCGGATTCCGTGTTCATGCGCCTCTTTGACAAGATGTCTCATCGTCTTGGCATCCCCAAACTGCGGATCGATTCTTGTATAATCCTTCGTATCATACTTATGGTTAGAATCTGCCTCCATAATCGGGTTTAAGTAGATACCCGTAATTCCAAGCTTCTGCAAATACGGAAGTTTCTGGCGGATCCCCTCCAGATTCCCACCATAGGTCTCCTCGTTCGTGACTGCTCCTTCATTCTTCCACGCAAGGATACCTTCCCTGTCATCTTCCGGCGTCCCGTTACAAAAGCGGTCCGGGAAAATCTGATACCAGATCGTGTCGTTGACCCAGTCCGGCGTCCGGTTCACATCCGCAGGGTTCATCCATGGGACGGTAAAGCACTGAAGCATCCTTCCCTCCATCTCCATCTGCTCTTTTGTCAGAAACCCGTCTTCAAAATAGTACCAGATCTCATCATCCGTATGTAATTCAAAATAATATTTGCACCGTTTATACTTTGGCACCAGGGTTGTCGTCCACCAGATCTGATGCTTCAGCCGTTTCCTGTAGAAAATCTCTTCCCGGATTCCGGTCCACGTCTCTTTTCCTCCCAGAATCCCCGCCTCAAACGGATCCCCATAATAAAGGAAAACCTGCTTTACGTCATATCCGGTCTTTAAGTTGACGATCAGTTCCGATTCGTTCAAAGGATAACTCATTTGCTCTGTCGTTCTATGGTAAACTCCTGTAAAATCCATCTGTCATCAAACCCTTTCTGTCATTGCTCTCCGGTACTTTCTTAATTCTTCTTTTGCCTGTCCAAAATCCGGCATCCGCCACTCCCAGTTCGGGGAGCCCACCGTTCCCGGTGTGTTGATGTGACCTTCCGCTCCCAGTCCGAGAAGATCCGCCATAGGAAGAATGGCGTATTCCGCCTTGCTGCGAAGCGTATATGTCAGAAGGCGGTCTTTTACAGATCCCTGTTTGATGCCCTCCCGCTTTAAGAAACGGCGCACCTTCCTTCTGGCAGCTACGCTCAATCCCTCATACCACTGCATAAGGGTATCATTATCGTGGGTTCCGGTGTAGATAATCATGTTTTCCACATCATGGAAACTATCATATGCATATTTTCCACCCGTCTCGATGGAGAATACAAGGATCTTCATCCCTTTTAAATGGTAATGGTCCTTCAACTGCAATACTTCCGGCCGAAGCTCACCCAGATCCTCGGCCACAAGATTTAAGCCGTCAATTTTTGCCCGAAGAGTATCGATGACCTCATATCCCGGAGCCTCGATCCACTCGCCCTCAATGGCGGTAGGACAGCTTGCCGGAATCTTCCAGAATGTGTCAAAGGCACGGAAATGATCGATCCGGATGATATCAAAAAGCTTTTGGTTGTAACCAATGCGGTCGATCCAAAACTGGTATTCGTGATCTTTCAGGTAGTCCCAGTCATAGATTGGATTGCCCCATCTCTGCCCGGTGGCGCTGAAATAATCCGGCGGCACTCCGGCGATGAAAACCGGCCGGCCGTCTGTATCCAGGAGGAAATTGTCCTTTCCACCCCAGACGTCCACAGAATCCACACCCACATAGAACGGCACGTCTCCCATGATCTGAATACCACTTTCGTTGGCACGCCGTTTTACTTCCATCCACTGTAGGTAGAACTCGTACTGGAGGAACATCTGGTAAGCCGCTTCGTCCTCCTGCTCCTTTGGCAGCGGCGCCGGAACTTCCGGCCAGATCTTATCCTCTTCTTTCCATTCATTCCAGCAGACTTTGTGGTTCGCCTTTTTCTTGGCACGGAATACAGCGTACTCGTAGACCCATGGCTGCCTCGTAAATTCCCTAAAATCTTCTGTCTCCGTAAAGTTTGAAAATGCCTCTTTCAAATACGGCTCTTTAAAAGTACGGACTGCATCATAATCCACTGTTCTGACATTCTCGTGGAATGTAGGTGCCTGTTCTTTTAACAGTCCCGCTTCAAACAGAAGATCGAGACTGATATAGATTTCGTCCCCGGCGCAGGAGGAGTATGGCTGGTATGGGGAGTTCCCGTATCCCACCGGATTGAGCGGCAGGATCTGCCAGATCTTCACCCCGTTTTCCCCCAGAGCCTCCACAAACTCATATGCATATGCTCCGAGCTCCCCCACTCCCGTACGGGACGGGAGGGCGGAAACCGGCATTAAAATTCCTGTTTCTCTCATGGCTGCTTTCCTTTCCTGCTGCATCCGGCCTACAGACGCCAGATGTCATCGTTGTATTCCCGGATGGTCCGGTCGGATGAGAAGAATCCTGCCTTCGCGATGTTCACAAGAGCTTTTCTCTCCCAGGAGAGCTCGTCCTCATAATCCGCCAGCATCCTCTCTTTCGTCTCAATGTACTCTTTCACATCCAGAAGTGTCATAAACCAGTCTTTGGAAACCAGTTCCTTGTAAAGTCTCGCAAGGCTCACCGGATCTCCGATACGGATCAGGTCTTTACTGATAATAAAGTCCACCAATTCCTCGATCATGGCGTCGCCATCGTAGATCTTGCCGGAGTTGTATCCGTTTGTATCATAGAGACGGATGACTTCCTCGGATTTTGCCCCGAAGATATAAATATTGTCATCGCCTACAAGTTCATGGATTTCCACATTTGCCCCGTCTTCGGTTCCCAGCGTCACGGCTCCATTGAGCATGAATTTCATGTTTCCGGTTCCGGATGCTTCCTTTGAGGCAAGGGAAATCTGCTCGGAAATATCGCAGGCCGGGATCAACTTTTCCGCCTTGGTGACATTGTAATTTTCTACCATCACAATCCGCAGGTATGGACGTACCGCCGGATCATTCTCGATCAGCTTTTGCAGACAGAGAAGCAGATGAATGATATCCTTGGCAATCGTGTACGCCGGAGCCGCCTTCGCTCCGAAAATCATCGTGATCGGACGTTTCGGCAGATTCCCTTTTTTGATCTCTTTGTATTTATAAATCGCATAAAGCGCGTTCATCTGCTGTCTCTTGTATTCATGGAGACGTTTGATCTGGATATCAAAGATAGAATTTTCATCGATCTCCACACCCTGTGTCTGCATAAGATATTTCTTCAGCTCTGCCTTCGCTTCTTTCTTGATGGTCCTCAGATCCGCCAGTACGTTCTCATCGTCCTTGTAAGCAAGAAGCTTCTCCAAATGGGAGGCGTCCTCCATAAATTCCGGTCCAATCAGTCCGGTCAGATAATCGGATAATCTGTGATTGCAATGTACAAGCCATCTCCGGAAGGTAATACCATTCGTCTTATTGTTAAATTTCTCCGGATAAATATCGTAAAACGGCTTCAATTCAGACTCTTTTAAAATCTCTGTGTGAAGCGCTGCCACACCGTTGACCGCATATCCGAAATGAATATCAATATGCGCCATATGTACCCGGTTTTGTCCATCGATAATATATACTCTCTCATCGTGGAAATCTCTTTTCACACGGGCGTCCAGGTCCCGGATAATCGGCATCAGATGCGGAACGACCTTTTCCAGATAAGATACCGGCCATTTTTCCAGTGCTTCCGCAAGAATCGTGTGGTTTGTGTAAGCACATGTCTTTCTCACAACGTCCACTGCCGTATCCATGTTAAATCCTCTCTGCATCAGCAGGCGAATAAGCTCCGGGATCACCATCGTCGGATGCGTATCGTTGATCTGAATTGCCACATGATCATACAGGTGGTAGAGATCATTCCCTTTTTCCTCTGCTTCTGCCAGAATAAGCTGCGCCGCGTTGCTGACCATAAAATACTGCTGGTAAATTCTTAAAAGCTGTCCCGCCTCATCGCTGTCATCCGGATAGAGGAAAAGTGTCAGATTTTTCCGAATATCCTCTTTATTAAACTGAATCCCATCATGGATGATTGATTCATCCACAGTATCCAGATCAAACAGATGCAATTTGTTGCAGCCATTTTGGTATCCTGGTACGTCAATGTCGTACATCGTAGAGGTCAGAGTGAAATTCTGGAACGGCACTTCAAAATGGCGCTCTGTCTTTGTAAGCCAGCTCTGATCCGTAATCCACGGGTTTTTCTCTTCTCTTTGCTTGTTGTCCACAAAAGTCTGGCGGAATAATCCGTCATGGTAGTTTAATCCTACGCCGTCTCCCGGAAGTCCCAGGGTGGCGATGGAATCCAGAAAGCAGGCCGCTAAACGCCCGAGCCCTCCATTCCCAAGAGACGGCTCCGGCTCTACTTCCTCGATCTCGGTGATCTCCTTATCATATCGTTTCAGAACTTCTCTTGTCTCGTCAAATAATCCCAGATTGATGAGATTGTTGGACAAGAGTTTTCCGATCAGAAACTCCGCTGAAATGTAATAGAGCTTTTTGCTGCCTTCGTTTCTCTTCATCCCGGCCATTTTTTCTTTTGTAATCTCTAAAAGTGCTGTATAGATTTCTTCATTGGACGCATCCTGAATGTTTTTTCCATAGTTCTTCTGTAACATCTCCTGTAATAACTGTTCCATCTTCGTTCTCCTTTCGATGTAGATTCTTATTCGACCGCCTCGTACACTCTGAGGATCTCGCCCACACTCCATGCCTGGGCGAAGCATCCTTTGGATGAGGTCGGGTTTCCTCCGTCATAAATCTCCGGAAGCTGTCCGATACATCCTTCCCTCATGGCGCTCTCCATGACTTCCAACTGCTTTCGGACATGCTGTCTGGCTTCTTCACTGTACCCGTGTACTTTCAAATACGCCAGATAATAAGCCCCAAGCGGGAAGACCCACACCGTTCCCTGGTGATATGCCAGATCTCGCTTGATCATTTCTCCTCCGTAAAACGGATGGAACTCCTCGTCCGCTTCTTCCAGTGTCCGCAGTCCGTAAGGGGTGTAAAGTTTCTCGTAGACCGTCCGCACGACCTGCCGTTCCTGCTCTTCATCCATCATACCAAACGGCATGGATACCGCCCAGATCTGGTTGCACCGGATCTGCGTATCCGCCTTCGTCCCGGAGATCAAATCCTTTAAGCAGCCTTTTTCCTCGTTCCAGAATTGCTGCCGAAATGACGTCCGGACCTTGTCCGAGAGCACCCCATACCCAGTATATTCCATTCCCAGTTCAGATGCAAACATTTCCATAATGCGGAGAGCATTATACCAGTAGGCATTGACTTCCACCGGTTTTCCGTGTCTCGGCGTCGGAAGCAAATCTCCTACCCGGACATCCATCCACGTCACCTGATCGAGCCCTTCCCCGGCCAAAATCAGACCGTCTTCATCCATACGGATGCCATGTCTCGTGCCTGCCTGGTAGTTTGCCACAATGCGCTCCATTACCGGCCAGACTTCCTTTACAAAATCCAGATCCCCTGCCGCTTGGTAATACAGGTAGACACAGTTGATAAATAGCAGCGCCGCATCCACTGTATTGTACCGTGGCTCATTCTTCCCCTCCGGAAAAAGGTTCGGCATCAGACCGTCCTTTTCGTGAACGGCAAAGGTCCGTAAGATCTCTTTTGCAGTCTCATACTGTCCGGTGGAAATGCAGACCCCCGGAAGAGCGATCATCGTATCTCTGCCCCAATCCTCGAAGAACGGGTATCCTGCCAGAATCGTCTTCCCATCCGTAGACTCTCTCCGGGAAACGAATTGTCCTGCACTTTTGGCAAGCACCTTTGCCATCGGTGCTGTAAATCCTGCCCGCTCTTCCAGTTCTTGACGGTACTGCTTCGTGTCCGCAAGAATACCTTCCGCATCCTTTCTTCCAGCACAAGTCGAAGCGATGATCTCCAGCCGCCCCGTCTTCCTGGCCGGAACTCTCAGGCTGATCTGAAGCACCGCCTTTGTCCTGCCTGCCGGCCGCCTGCCATCGCAGACATCATAACTGTAATAGCAGGTTTCCGTCTCCTCCTTCTGTAAAATCTCTCCATTGGTCTCAAAGAAGAGCCCAATCCCATTCGATATGACCGAATTTCCATCCCACTGAAAGTTCTGCTCTTCCTTTAGATCCTCGCCCTTTCTCACAAATTGGAGGAATGGAGTGACTTGAAGTGTGACCGCTTCCAGTGTCTCGTTTTCTATTTCATAGACCACCGCCACGGTATTTTCCATGTGCGGCATCCCAATTTCCTTTCTTACCTGTACACCGCCGGCCTCGTAGCGCCAGACAGGCGTATCCTCAAAGGTGAAGGAGGATAGGTACCGGTATCCCTCCTCCGCCGTACCGCCATCAAACTCCTGAGAAGAAAGCACTTTCTTCTCTTTTTTCGTCTCCAACACTTCCCGCAGACGGTGAATCAGATTGTAGCGGTGGTTCGGCGCCTGGGTGCATCCCATCAGCAGGGCATGGTCATTTCTGGCCGCTGATCCGATCATTGTCAGGGAAGAAAAGCCCCCCAGCCCATTTGTCAGAAGATAGCAGTTCTCCTGCCCTCTTTCAAGCGTTTTGATATCTTGTTTCCCGTAGATCCATTTCATATGTCTAGCCTTCCTTTCCTGTCTGTCCAAGCACCAGGACACTGCGTCCTTCCACCCGGATCGTTCCTTCTGTCACAAACGGATTCTGCCAGAGGCGGCTGCTGTGCGCATCTACAAGCACTTCCCATTTTCCTTTTGGAAGGTTTCGCTCGATTTCTTCCTGTCTGCTATTATAAATCACGCAAAGTGTCTCCCACAGGGACGGCTGGCTCTCGCTGTGGTTATCCACGAGAAAGCCAACGACCCCATCCGTTTTCCACTCGTCCCGGATCCGTTTCCACGCATCCTTTGATTTATCACAAAGTCCCGGCAGCCGTTTACGAAGTGCAATCAGACCGCTGTAATATTCTACCAGCTCATACTGTTCATACATCCGGTTCCAGTCGAGACGGTTGATCTCAATCGGAGCGTTGTAGGAATTTTCGAGTCCTCCTTTTGTGCGGGACGCTTCTTCCCCGGAAAGGAAGAAAATCCTGCCCTGGCACGTCATGTACACCGCCGCCGCCATCCTGTTGGCACGCATCCTCTCTGCCTCATCCTCCACTGTAAGAGAAAGCTTATCCCAGAGTGTCCAGTTATCGTGGGCGGATACATAGGTAACGACCTGGGATGGCGCCTGGACTTTGGATCCCGGTCCGCACCATGCTTTCACCGAGGAGAGAATCGCCCCCTCCTGTCCCTTTCCTCCATTTACAAATCCAGGCGTTTTCCCCTCAAAGGTATGCCCCTTGATGGCATCCCTTGTATCATCACAGAAAAATCCAACCTGCGGATTCAGCCGGTCTATATTCTTTTTGAGTGCCGGAAGAGCTTCTTGTTCCATGGGTGTTTCACTTGCCGACCATGGTTCCCCGAACACAAGTTTCTCGCCTTTTCCATAGCGGGAAGAAAGCTCCATCTCGATCCGGTTCATAAGTCCGGTGTCCAGAAGTCCCATCAGGTCAAAACGGAATCCATCAATATGGTACTCTCCCGCCCAATAAAGCACGGAATCCACAATATAGTTCGCGCACATGATCCGCTCACTCGCCACATCATTCCCACAAGCTGATCCGTTCGCCGTCTCTCCGTTCTCGTGGACACGGTAATAATACCACGGTACCGTCCTCTGAAACCAGGAATCCAGGAAATAAGTATGATTGTAGACCACATCCATGATAACCCGAAAGCCGTTTTTGTGCAGAGCCTTTATCATCTCTTTGAACTCCCGGATGCGTACCTCTCCTTTTCGTGGATCTGTGGCGTAGGAGCCCTCCGGTACATTATAGTTTACCGGATCATACCCCCAGTTAAACTCCCCCGATTCCTTCGATTCATCGACAGATCCATAGTCGTATGCCGGCATAAGCTGGATATGGGTGACGCCCAGTCTCTTCATATAAGAAAAGCCTGTGGGATGCACACCGTCATGGTTTCGTGTTGTATTCTCACAGGTAAATGCCTTATACTTTCCCCGGAAGGCTTCGGGAAATCCTCCCGACGGATCCCAGGAATATTCCCCGATATGCACCTCATAAATCACCTGCTCCGGCTGCATTTCAGGGGATACCTCCTCCTGCCACCCGTCCGGGTCTGTCTGTTTCAAATCTACGATCATGCTCCTTTGTCCATTGATTCCACACGCTTTCGCATAAGGGTCCGCTGACCTGATCGCCTCCCCCTCGATTACGAGCTCAAAATCATAGTACACGCCGTGGAGCATTTCTTTTGTCCGGTAAGCCCAGACGCCTTGTTTTTCCTTTTCCATAACCTCGGTGCGATAAGGTTTCCCTGTCTCACCATCCTGGAAGAAGCGGACATTCACCGTCTCTGCAACCGGGCTCCACAGGAGGATGGAAGTTCCATCCTCCGTGCAGGTTGCACCCAGGTCATGTCCCTCATAGGTATATTGTTGTTCAAATTTCGGATCCGAATAATATGCCTTCCATTCTGTTGCTGTCTTTCTCATCTGTCACTCCTCATTCATCTGTTTTGCCTGCCTTTCACATTTAGCCTTTCACTGCTCCGGATACACCATCTACATAGTACCTCTGCATAAACAGGAAGAGGATCGCGATCGGAATGGAAATCAGTACGGCTCCTGCCGCAAAGCTGGTATACCAACTGTCAATATATTCCTTTTCCAGCATTTTCCAGAGCCCAATCGCAATCGTGTACTGGTCGGAGTTGGCACGGCAGATCACTTTGGCAAAAATGAAGTCGAGCCATGGAGCCATAAACGACGTCAGCACGGTATAGATGATAATCGGTTTGCTAAGCGGCAGTGTGATCCTACTGAAAATCTGCCATCTCGTACATCCATCCAGAAGCGCCGCCTCATCCACCGCAATCGGGATGGTATCAAAGAATCCTTTCGCGATCTGGAATCCAAGCCCCGCGCCTCCTGAATAACACAAAATCAGCGCCACTTTGATCAGATTCCCTTCTGTCAGTCCGATTGCCTTTAAGATAAAGTAAACGGCAACCATGGACATGAATCCGGGAAACAGTCCCAGGATCATCGCCATGTTCATATAAGGCTTCCGCAACTTGAATTTTAGCCTGGAAAGGCAATAAGATACCGCCAGCACATAAAATGTGGAAAGAATACAGGAACACACCGCGATGAACAAGGTATTCGCAAACATCTGTGGAAAGTTCAGAATGGAGGTGTCTGTAAACAGTCTCACATAATTATCCAGTGTAAAGCTCTGTGGGAAGAAAGTGGAAACATAGGACCCCTTCTCTGCCCGGAAGCTTGTCAGTATTACCCATAAAATCGGGAATACCCAGATCAACGCCAAAATGGCAAGTACGACATGTACGATCGTATTATGAATGAAACGTCTCTTTTTAGCTGAACGTACTTTTCCAGCAGCCATGTTTAGAATCCCCCTTCTTCTTTATATGATTTACTGTTGCGGTATGTAAGAAGAGCCGCAATCGCCAGAATAATAAATGTCAGGATACCGATCACCGCACCGATATTGTAGTACTGCTTATCAATGGTCAGCTTGTAAAGCCAGGTAACAAGCAAGTCGGTACTTCCTGCTGTAGAGGACAGATCCGTAACCGGATCTCCTCCGGACAACAGGTAAATAATATTGAAGTTATTGACATTTCCCGTAAATGTTGTAATCAGGTACGGCGTCGTCACATAAAGCATATACGGCAGCGTGATCTTAAAAAAGATCTGCACCGCGTTTGCTCCGTCCACCTTGGCCGCTTCATAAAGTTCTCCCGGAATATTCTGAAGAACTCCGGTAAGCTGAAGTAGCGTATACGGTACACCAACCCAGATATTGATGACAATGACAGTCACCCTCGCCCACATCGGATCCGTGAAAAACGGAAGGCTGGCGTCCTGTGCAATCAGTCCCAGATTCCGAAGCAACACGTTGACCGCTCCCTCCGGCTGAAGCATCGTTCTCATAATCAAAAGGGAGACAAACATCGGAACGGCACAGGAGAGAACGAAGCAGAATCTCCAGAATCCTTTTGCTCTTGTCTCTTTCCGGTTGATAACGATGGAAAGGATCATACCGAAAATATAGTTACTAAACGTTGCAAAGAACGCCCATACAATCGTCCATGCAAGTACAGACCAAAATGTACTTCCCAGAATACTGTTGGAATCAAACAGCGCCCGGAAATTATCCAGACCAACCCACTCAAACAGCATCAGGTGATTGTCGATCTTACTGTAGTTTGTAAATGCCATACAGATCATAAAGATCAAAGGCAGGATGGTCAGCGCAAAGATAAACACCATCGGAGGTGTCATCAGAAGACGGTGCAGATTCTCGTGGAGGAGTGCTTTCACGTCCTCGACAAAGCTGTTCACATGTCTTCCTTCCCTGTCGAGACATTCCGCCTTGTACGCGCTTTTTAATGCTCCCCGCCATGCCCAGATCATCAGAATTGTCACAAGAATCGTTGCCACCCCATACAGCAGGATCAGAACAGACTGATCACCCTTTGTGTATGTATAGATCTGATTCACCTCATCCCATACCTCTTTTTGTTCTACTGTTCCCAGTGTCCCAAGCATGGAGAGGAAACGGATTCCATTCAAAACCATGAATACAACATACGCTACTTCAACTGCCAGATAGATCAGTCCTTTGATCTTCTGTTTATGCATGATATTTCCAAATCCCATCAGCACCATAGAGAGCTTCGTCTCCATGCCGCCTTCCCTGATTGCCGCCGTACAGGTGTACGGTGTCGGGAATTCATTGACATGCTTTTTTCTTATTCCCATCCTCTTCTCACCTCGTTTAGATTCCATCACTGTTCATTGCCTCATTCATCGCTTCCGCCTGCTCTGCGGCGTTGTCATGTGTCACACTGCCGTTGCGGATTCCTTTTCCCATGTTTTCAACCGGAGTCCAGCAATTATTCATCTTGGCGACAAACGGCTGAAGAATCGATGTGTCGTTGAAAGTATTATTCTGTGCCATAACAAGCGGATCTTCCGCAATTTTAGTATCCTTCAGAAGTTCCGTGTTACATGGGATCACATTTCTGAGTTCATAATGTGTCCGCTGCGCCTCCGCAGATCCCAGATATACGGCAAGCTCTACCGCCGCTACCATATCTTTGCAGTTTGGATTCACACCGATCGCCTTGGACCCGGCGTAAGCCATCATCTGCTTTTCCTCTCCATTCAGTGTATAAGCCGGAAGAGCGATTGCGCCCATGTTATCACCCAGCGCCTCCTTCACCGCATTGGCGTCCCAGGAACCGGAAAACATGGCGGAAATGCTTCCGTCACGAAGTCCCGCAATACCAGAACCATCGGCGTCGATTTTAAAATTCGGATTTCCCGCCAGATCTACAAGATAATCTGTCACTTCCACGGATTTCTCTCCCCCGAAATCCACGCCCTTTGCCTCGTCCGTTCCATCTCCGAACAGGGTACAACCGTTACCGATATAAAATGCCGGAAGATACCAGGAGTTTGTCATCGGGAAAGAGACAACGCCCTTTTCCAGCATCGTATCCAGATTTTTCACGTCCTCTTCGTCAAATACGCTCTTGTCATAGTACATAAACCAGGTGTTTGTCGTAAACGGCACACCGTAAAGCTCCCCGTTCTTTGTCAGGGATGAGATGACTTCTTCGGTATTTGTTCTTTCGATCTCCTCTCTGTATTTTCCCCCGAATTTCACCAATGCGTTTGCATCCGTCATCGTGGTAAGTGTATCGTTTGCATACATAAACACATCGGCACTCGCCTCCGGATCCTGCGCTACCTGGCCTGCCGCCGTCGCCTCATCCGCTACACCATAGACAAAGGTGATATCCCATTCGGGATGTTCGTCCGCAAATTTCTCACACGTCGTCTGAAGCCATTCTCCACTGTCCTTTGACTGATCCTCCGATGGGGACCAGACCATCAGACGGACTTTTTTCTTTCCGCCGGACGATCCATCTTCGCTGTTTCCGCACCCGGCAAGCATGGATGCGCCCAGTACTGCCGCCAGCAAAACTGCCAACCCTCTTCTCTTCATCGTTCTGACCTCTCCTTCCGAAAGTTTCGTTTTGTTTCGTTAAGACATACTATACATGCCCTATTTTGGTTCGTCAACCCTATTTCTCGTTTTCAACCATGCATTTCTCTGTTTTTCACATGTAAAAGTCCTCATTTTTATATCATTTGCACAATTATTTTTCTTTCTTTTCTTCATTCGGCGATCGAAACTTTTGTTTTACAAGTTTCGTAAAACAAATTGCATTTTCCGTAAGTATTCGGTATAATAGAGAAAACAGGTGAATTCATGGTTAGACTTCAGAAAGGTGATTGTATGGCTACAATTTTAGATATCGCCGAGAAGCTTGGCGTGTCCAAGGGTACTGTTTCCAAGGCGCTGAACGGCGCTCCGGATATCAGCGAAACATTGCGAAAAACGATATTAGAAACCGCTGTCGAGATGGGATATACGAGACGGCGCAGACAGAAGCAGACAGCAAAGAAACTCTGTATTCTTGTAGAAAATCTGGATTACGAGGAGCCGCACCAGTTTGGCTATGATATTGTTACCGGATTCCGCCAGATGGCGGAGCCCGCCGGATTTTTGGTTGAGATCTTCCCGATAACGGAGAAGCTGCAGCGCTCCATCTCTTATGATATGTTCATGCTCCAGCACGATTATCTCGGTGCGTTTGCCCTTGGATTCACTCTTCAGGATCCATGGATGACAGATTTTCAGACGAGCAGTACCCCCACTGTACTGTATGACAACTATATCAAAACCAATCCCAGAACAGCCTATGTCGGTGTGGACAACAATGAGGGGATGGAGCTTGCCGTCTCCCACTTAAAAGAACTGGGACATAAAAAGATCGGATACTTAAGCGGAGCCCTTGGCTCTCATATTATGCAGGTACGTCATAAGGCGTTCTTCCAGGCCATGCGGCAGAACGGCCTGCGTGCCGATTCTGACTTTGCCGGGGCATCCTACTATATCAGCCAATGTCTTGAGAAGCATCTGCCCCGTCTGATTCAGATGGGTATGACCGCCATTATCTGCAGTCACGATCTACTGGCAAACGCGGCTATGATCCAGTGCCAACAGTTCGGAATTCGCATCCCGGATGACTTAAGCATCATCGGTTTTGACGATCTGCCGATCTGCCCGTACACCTACCCACCGATGACTACCGTCTGCCAGGAGCGGACCGAGATCGGCAAATGCGGCTACTATGCGCTGGACAGTCTGAGAAACAGTGTCTCCATCGGCACACTGTTGCTGCATGCCAAATTGATGGTGAGAAATTCTACCGGACCGGTGTCGGAGAAGAATTAAGATTTCAAGGTATACAAAAAGAGGACTGTCCTGCTGATAACAGCCGACATCCTCTTTTCCTCTCCATTCTTCTCTTACTTAATTAATTTCTGTATCTTTCTTGCCTCCGTTGTCCCTGCTTTTCCCAGCAGTTCAAACAGAAGCGCTTCGTAGGTTGTAAGGATAGCGCCCTCCAGTCTCGCCCGTTCCAGCGCCATTTCCAGATCCCGCGCTTTCCTGCTGGAGATGCAGTCTGTCACAAGAACGGGCTGAAAGCCTCTGCTCTTGAGATCGATCACCGTCTGCAAAACACAAATGTGGGATTCAATTCCGCAGAGAATCACTGACTTCTTCCCACCCAGCTTCGGAATCACTTCTTCCGCCGCACTGTAACTGATTTTTTCCAGGTATTCCCTGGTTCCTGCGGCTTCCACGATTTCCGGCACTGTCATACCAAGTCCTCTTGTATACTGCTGTGTGAGATAAATCGGAACTCCGAGTTCTTTCAGTCCTCTCAGCAGAATCACCGAGTGAGCCAGCAGTGCCTCTTTTTCCTGCATCACCGGCATCAGCCGCTCCTGATAATCTACGGCTACAGCCACCACGTCTTCTCTTCTAATCAACATTCTATCCTGTCTCCTTTTTGACCTTTGCTTTTCTTGTCATAGATTCCTGTTTTCCGCTGTCTTCTCTTCTGCCTGTTCCAGAGAATCGTATCCATAGAAACGTACCATAAATCCTAGAATTTGCTCCGTCAGATTTTCTCCCCGTTCCTCCATCTCCCTGATCATTGCGGCGTACAGAGCAATCGTCCGATCCGAATATGTGCTGATCTCTCCCCTCAAATACGTCTCCTGCGAGGTGTCCCACGGCGTATCCTCAGAGGTATAAATCTTTCTTCCGGTTCCTCCAAGATTCGGAAACCGCCTGGAAAAGTCTTCGGCCCACCATATTTCCTGGCTGATCAGCTCTTCCTGCATCCGGATTCTCTTGCCGCTTCTTTTCGGAAGGATTTCCCGGAAACGCTCGTATTCCTCCGGCGCTGTGCTCTCCATCATTCTGGCATACTTCTCTGTCAAAAGATTCCATCCTTCCTTCCAGGCATCCCGAAGATCCTGAAGATAGCTTTCCAGCACCTCTTCTGTCCATGCCAAGAACTGGCTTTTCCTCATAATCTCAAACGTCTCCCGGTCATCCTGGCAGGAGGCTCTTCCTCCTTCATTATGTACCTGCTGGAACTGTATCCATTCTATATCCACCACAGCCTCAATGAACCGCTCTTTCTTAGTCATCTTTTTGTCCCTTTTTCCTTTCCATCAAAACCAGCCGTTCAAAGACTGCTCCCTTTTGTTCTTCCAAAAAGACTTCTTTCCGGTCAGAAATTCCCTGAGCGTTCAGTTCTCCGACAACCATCCGGCAGATCTGCTCAATTATTTTTTCTACCCCGGTGTCCCTCAGATCTTTTTGCATCAACTCCTCCAACAGTGTACAAAGTTCCGGTATCCTCCGAAATGTCTCCATCCCCCTTATCTTCCATTTATAAAACGGCATGTATGTTTCATTCAAAAGATAGGCTGTCTCTGTCGATGCCTGAATAAACTCGGACAGAGAGAAGTACATGGCTCCAATCGCCTCCCGTCTCTTCGCCCGCGGGAAATTATACTGTCCTGCCTGCGCCATACGTCCCAGAGAAAGGCAGAGCCTTTTTAAGCGCACTGTCTCTGGTTCCCTTAAAAACCCCTCTCTTCGCTTTGAAAATTTCCCAAGTGGATCGTCAAAGACCTCTCCGTTTGTAGCAGTCCGCAAATTCTCCTGGGTAATAGAGAGCCAGCTCTCATCGTCTTCCGGTGCTTTCCTGTATCCTGTCAGTTCTTCAAAAAATGCTCCGATTTCAAACACGCCGACCCTTTTTTGACCATGTGAAGTCGTATTTCTGGCTTTATATCCCAGAAATTCTTTCGGAAGCGCTTCATACGCCTCCTGAAGCCGCGCTCCGATCTTCCGGTAATCCTTTTTTGTCAGCCAGAGGCAAAATCCCGGGCCAAAATCATGGTCCGTGGACAAAACGTCATCATATCCAAGACACTCCGAACCCTCCCCGCACAGTCCTGCGGCAATCTGCCCCGCATAGTCCGGAAACTTTATCTCAATCATTGGTTTCCCGTATTTCTCATAGTAGGCTCTGGCAAGTTCCATTCCTTTCATCTTACTTTTTTCGGCCGCCTGCTTTCTCCCAAGCAGATCTGACACCAGAGACAGATTCTGCTTTGTCACCCGATAATACTCATTTTCCCCGTAGAAACGATCGATCTCTTTTAATGCTCTCCGGTAATAGTTCGCAGACGATTCCAGATCTCCTTCGTGGAAACAGGCCTCCCCAAGCCCGGAAAGTGCCGACGCAAAATGGGAATCTTTCCCGTCCCGGGTCTTTTCAAAAATCCGTACGGCCATCTCCATGTGACGTTTCCCTTCTTCTATCTCCTGCATCTGAAAACAGAGATTCCCAAGATTTGTGTGTGTAATGGCCACCTCGATTTCCGCATCATCCAGTTTCCGGATGATATCCATCGCCAGTTCCAGCTCCTGTTTGGCCTCGTCAAGCCTTCCCGTCTCACTGTAGAGGAGACTGAGATTATTGTGAAGAGACGCCATACGATAATCCGGCCCGGTTACATGTTTGCGGAAAATCAGGTGCGCTTGTCTGTATAACGCTTCCGCCTCCGCATAGTTTCCGGCCGCACGGTATCCCGTAGCCACATTTAACAACATCGTGCCGTATTCCATTGTCCCGGCCAGACCCATAGCGTCCGCAAGCTCCATTGCCTGATCGGCGCAGAGCAGACACTCCTCATAACGGCCTGCCGCACGGTAATATCCCATGAGCTCATTTAAAATAGCAAGAATCGAACCGTTCTCACCCGCTGCCGCCGCCTGTTTCAACCCCTTTTTCAAATAAGCTTCGGCCTCATTTCCCTGCCCGGAGGAATAAAGCAAATCCAACCCCTCCAGATACTGCCGCAAATCAAACATCGTCCCCTCCTATTCTTGCATGTCCAGTTCCACCGGACAATGATCGCTTCCAAGAATCTCCGTGTGAATCTTCGCGTCCTTCAACCGGCCCTTTAACGCCTCCGACACAACAAAATAATCAATACGCCACCCTGCGTTTTTCTTTCTGGCGCTGAACCGATAGGACCACCAGGAATAAACGCCCTCCTGATCCGGATAAAAATAGCGGAACGTATCGATAAATCCCGACGCTTTCAGAGTGCGGAACTTGTCTCTCTCCTCATCTGTAAATCCAGCGTTTTTACGATTTGTCTTTGGATTCTTCAGATCAATCTCCTCTGCCGCCACATTGAGATCCCCACAGAATACGACCGGCTTTTTCTCTTCCAGCTTCTTTAAGTAAACCAGAAAATCCGTCTCCCACCGCATCCGGTAATCCAGTCTTGCAAGCTCATTCTGTGAGTTCGGTGTATACACGGTGACAAAATACAAATCATCATATTCCAGAGTGATCACACGGCCTTCCTGGTCATGCTCCTCGATACCGATCCCGTACCGCACGTTCAAAGGCTCCCTCTTTGTGAAAATCGCCGTCCCGGAATACCCTTTTCTCACCGCGTAATTCCAGTACTGATAATATCCCGGAAGCTCAAGTTCCAGTTGTCCCTCCTGCATCTTCGTCTCCTGGATACAGAAAATATCCGCGTCCGCCTCCCGAAAAAAATCCAGGAATCCTTTCTGCACACACGCCCGGATTCCGTTCACATTCCATGATATCAATTTCATAGCTTCCATTCCTCCTGTATCGTTATTTTTATCTGATAACATAAAATCGTTTAAAACACAAAGCTTCTTTAAAAATCAGATTTCTTTTTTCTGTCCTTTCTTATGCATTATATCATCCCATTCTTTCCCTGTCATTTTCTTTTTCGCGTGTCTCCTGACTCTGAAAAGAAGTGGATTTCTTCTCTTCTTTATTGTATACTGAGTTTGCTAGCGTGCTAAAGGGAGATGGAGGACAACATCATATGAAAATTGAAAAAATTACGGAGCAGAAAAAGCGGTTCCTCGATCTGCTTTTGCTTGCCGACGAGCAGGAAAGCATGATTGACCGCTATCTGGATGAGGGCGATATGTACGCCCTATACGATGACGACTTAAAAGGTGTCTGCGTCGTTACCCCAGGAGATGACGGCTCCTGCGAGCTGAAAAATATTGCCGTCTACGAGGACTGTCAAGGCAAAGGCTACGGAAAACAGATGATAGATTATCTGACAGATGTCTATTCCGGATCGTGCCATACGATGTATGTAGGGACCGGGGACAGCCCGCTTACCGTACCGTTCTATAAAAAATGCGGGTTTACTGAATCCCACCGGATAAAAAACTTCTTTACGGACAACTACGATCACCCAATCTTTGAATGTGGGATCCAGCTTGTCGATATGGTCTATCTGAAAAAGGCACTATAGCCTGAACAGGGGGAACCCATGCGATCTTTTTCCCATGATTCCCCCTGCATATTTTCTATCCTTCATCTCTGTAAAATACTTCTTTTAAAAATAACCCCTGAGCCGGAGCTAAAAATCCTGCTTCTGCTCTTTTCTTTTCATTCAGAATCCGAGGCAATTCATCTGCCCGACGTTTCCCACTCCCCACTTCCAGAAGAGTTCCGCTTAAAATTCGCACCATGTGGTACAGAAATCCGTTCCCCCGAAAAACCAGATAAAGCTTATCTGGTTCTACCTCGACTCGGATTTCGTCGATCCGCCGCATACAGCTTTCCTCATCCTTGCGGTCTGTAAAGCTGGAAAAATCGTGGCGTCCAATCAAATATCCAGCCGCTTCTCTCATTGCCTCGATATCCAGCTTCTCCGGGTAGTGGTATGTATATTTTCTTGAAAAGACACACGGCTTTTCCCGTAGATCAATATGATATTCATAACACTTTCCCTTTGCGCTTCTGCGTCCATGAAAGGTATTCGGTACCAGCTCGATTTCCCGGATACGGATATCCTCCGGAAGCCTCTCATTCAACTTCCGAAGAAATTCCCTTTCCTCGACTTTCCCGGACAGTCTGAGACTTGCCACCTGTCCCAGCGCGTGAACACCGCCATCGGTCCTTCCGGATCCCTGTATCTTCACCTCATACCCGGTGATGGACGCAATGGACTGTTCTATCACATGTTGAATTGTCTGTTCTACTCCCCGTTGTCTCTGCCACCCCTGATATCGAGTGCCGTCGTAGGAGATTGTCAGCTTATATGTTCTCATCTTTTCTCATCTCCGATGCCATTACTATGATTTAGTATAGGCAGAAACGCCGCAAAATTCAACTCGAAAATTTACGGCGTTTTCATTTGTTTTTTGTTTTCAGGATCCTTCAGCATTCTGTCACTTCCTGTATTCTGCAAGAATCTTTTCGAGTTCCGGATTCTCTTTCAAAAAATCATACTCTTTTTTCGTTTCAATTTCAGAAATGAATGCCCGGACAAAACTCTCTCCAGCAGCAGATCCCGCTTTCTTCTGCCTGGTACCGGCATATCTGTAATATAATGGGCTTGCTTCCATGTCCCACGGTTTTCTTGCTTCATTCAGCGCCTCTCGTATCAACCTGATACTCCCTTCGCTGTCTTTCCGATATAAAGCAAGCAACAGATGCGGCACAACTCCGCCATACTTCCACATTCCACACAAGGATATTATTTGCTCCGCAAGATCCGCAATCTGTTCTGCCTCTTGACGATTTCCCGTCGTCTCTTCTATTTCAATCAGCTTATACAGATAGTTTTGAAGCGTTGTCGCTGTCTGCATCAGTTTCCCTTCTAAAAAGAGAGCCGCGGCGTCTTCCCCTTCTTTCCGGATCAAAACATTCGTTTTCATAATCGTTGTATCAATGGTAACATCCGGAATTTTGGCAAGATAAGCATCTGCTTTCTCATATTCTTCCATTTGTGTGTATTTCACAGCCAACATATACTCACTGGACATTCTGATCTTTTCATTCGTGCTTTCTGCCGTCCGCTCAAGCCAGCCAAGAATACTGGCATCGTATTCCCGCCTCCTTTTGCTGTCTGTCTCAGAAAGTATCAACGCACTATTCAGGACTGTGGCAACCGTATAAATCAACAGCTCGCACCGTGGATATTCATGTATTTTCTTTGATGCCATTTCAAACACCGTATCGATACTCTCTTCCAATACTGCTTCAGAAAGCTCATTAACAAACTGTCCAATCTCCCTGTCTGTCAATTCTTCCCGGAAAGAAAACAGCTCGTTCATATCCATCTGTAATAATCTGGCAAGTGCCGGTAGTGTAGAGATATCTGGATAAGAATTTCCTTTTTCCCACTTATTAACGGCCGAGGCAGAAACTCCCAGGGCGTTTGCAACCTGCTCTTGTGTAAGCCCCACACTTTTTCTATAATTTCTGATCTGCTCACTTATATTCATTTTCCGTACCTCCTGTCCATAATTTTATTATATCCTCTCCAAGGCAGGTTTTACAACTGAGCAGCCCTCTCATTTCTATTACAGAAAATGAACCATTAGTTATATTGTTCTATTCGCCCAGGCGAATCACCTGACCGCATAAATTCTGCTCTACAGCTTTGTGTGAGATCATCAAAATCGTATGATTTTCCGCAAGTTTGGTCACTGTCCTCATCACATCTGCCGCCGTCGCCTCGTCTAATGCGCTCGTAATCTCATCCAACAGAAGGACTTTCGCATTTTTCAAAAGTGCCCTTGCTATCGCTATCCGCTGCCTCTGTCCACCGGAAAGGTTACTTCCTCCCTCCTTCAAAATCGTCTCATACCCTTGCGGCAGGGACATGATATAATCATCTATCTCTGCGTCCCGGCACGCCTTTCGAATCTGATCCATATCCGGATTTACCAGGGCAAAATTGTCATAGATTGACATATGGAACAGATACGGCTGTTGTGAAACACAAGTCACCAGTCCTGCGTACGTCTCCTTCGGATAACACCAGATCTCGTTTCCTCCGACGCGAATCGTTCCAGAATCCGGTTTCTCAAACCGCAACAGCAAATGAAAGAACGTACTTTTTCCACATCCGCTTGGTCCAGAAAGCGCTGTCAGGGTATTGGGCAAAATCCTGACGCTGTAATCGGAAAAGATCGGTTCCTCTCCATAAGAAAATCCCAGATGATCCATCTGGATGTCATAGTCTTTACTCTCCACCACTACCTCTGTCTCTGTCATCTCGTCCTCCTTTTTCCGCATAAAACCATCGTACCGGTCAATGGAAACATGTTTGATCCGCAGTTCTCCAAGGGCGGTGACAAGGTCGCTTAAAGATGTAAACATCGTACCAAAATAGGACTGGATGATGAGCACCGTATCGATCCCAAAGACTCCGTGCAAACACTGCCAGCATGCATAGATCATCAAAACGATCTCCATACACATCGTAATGCTCGGATTTAAAATATTGCTGATGACTCGGTTCCGAATCTGCTTGTTATGTACATCGATATATGCCTCGTTAAGTCTGCGGTACTTTGTGTGCAGGGGAGCCAGCATCTGAAAGATTTTAATTTCTCTCATTCCGGAAAGAAGTTCTCCATAAAAGCGAGTTTCATCGTCTCCTTTCTGTTTCCCTTCCTTGGTCAGCTTCTCATATTTTTCATTATAAATATTCAAAATCCAGATCACCAGGGCATTGACCAAAAATCCGACAGCCATCAGCCCCAGACTAATTTTCGCCAGAACGACGATAGAAACTGCAAAGGAGAACAACAACAAAAGGGCCTCTGAAAGCCAGGTTCCGAATTCTGCCAGAACTCTCACATCCCCATTGACCAGATTCAAAAGTTCTCCCTTATTACAGACAGCAAAGGTCGTCATTTCAATCCGGTCCAGCTTCTCCACCATCTGATCCTGAAGTTTTCTGTACACATCATTATAAAGTCTCCGCTCTACCATAAGACTTATAATCTTGAACACCTTCGAACAAATCTTCAAAAGGAAATAGATCACCATCATCAGCATGACCCGGTTCGCATCTCCCTTGGACAAGCTGTCAATCGCCATACTGAACAACAGGCTCACAAACAGATACGGTCCATTTGCCATTATAGAAGACAGCACAAGAAAAACCGAAATTTTCCTGTCTGCCTTTGTCACCTGAAAATAACGTCGGATAATTTGTAAATTTTTCATTGTAAAAACCTTTCTAACGCATGATGTAAAAGTCCCTGGATCTCCTCCTCGCCGAGCGTCATGTTCCCTCCATAAAGCTGCGTGGCAATTCCATGGGCATAAAACCGGATATCCCTGTAAAGCTCCTCACTCTCCCGTATAGAAATCCCGAACTGTTCAGCGGTACATTTAATCGTCTCTCTGTTCCAGGGCGAATCAATTACTTCCCGGACTGTCCTGGAATCAAGAAGGGGATTCACAAACAGTGCTCCGAAAAAATGATGCTCCATCCTTGCAAAATTAATATAAGCAAAGCTGATCGTAAACAGGTAATCCTCTTTTTGCACATACCGGTTAAGAAACGCACTGTAGTACTCGTCAATCCAGCGCTTAACCTCCATTTTCAAGTCTCTCATGTCCTGGAAGGACTGGAAAATAGGCATTGTAGAGCAGTTCAGCTTCTTCGCCAGAGCTCTCGCATTTAAGCTGTCAATCCCCTCCTCGTGAACCATATCAAATGCTTTTTTCAAAATCAGTTCTCTTGTGATCCTCTTTTTAGGCGGCATCTTACTTCCTCCTTTAAATATCTATTGTTATATAACATTAGTTATTATAAGGGTGTTTTTCTGTTTCGTCAATAGTTTTATGAGATATAAATCAAGGGAGACACTTCCTTACAAAGTATCTCCCTTCACCTATTTCTTATCCAGTATACTCTTTAATTCTTCCATAAACGTATTGACATCCTTAAATTCACGATAGACAGACGCAAAGCGCACATATGCCACTTCGTCCAGATCTTTGAGCTTGTGCATGACGATCTCACCGATCACTTTGCTTGGGATCTCTTTTTCTTCCCGATTGAAGATCTCTGTCTCGATCTGCTCCACTGTCTTTCGGATCACCTCGGCCGGCACCGGTCTCTTATAACATGCCTGGAGGATGCCCTTTTCGATCTTTCCCCGGTCGTACTGCTCCCTATTGTTATCCTTTTTAATCACAATCAGGGGAATTGTTTCTACTTTTTCATAGGTCGTAAAGCGCTTGCCACATGTATCGCACGACCGCCTTCTGCGGATCGAAGATCCGTCCTCTGCTGGACGGGAGTCAATCACTCTTGTGTCCGGATTGCCGCAGTATGGACATTTCATCTGAAGTACCATCCTTTCTCCAAAATCTGGTATCAGTATACCATCTTCCGGTAATGACGGTCAACAGATCGTACCCAGAATTACCTGCACTCACAGAGAAATTTTTCTTCGCAGATATCCACAAGGATGATATCCGGTCCTACCTTACAGATACACTCAAACGGGATCACATATTCACTGTCATATCCGAACAGACCACAGAGTCTCCCAGGCCCCGGCACAACAATCGCCTGCACGCACCCTTTCTTCATATCCACTACGAGATCTACCACACAGCCAAGTCTCCTGCAGTTCCCTGTGTTGATGACTTCTTTTTCTCTCAGATCGCAAAGTCTCATCCGTCTTCCCTCCTATCGCCCCGGCCGCAGCAAATCGGCCGCCAGGGTTCCTGATAAACCCTGACGTTAGATCGTAGCCAATGCAAAAGCGCATATGCCGGTCTTATCACCAGCATATGCGCCATATTGTCTTTTGTTTCCCGCCTGCATTCGGATTTCTGAGTTTCCATGTTTAGAGGTTCATAACCTTTTCACTTTCAAATGCTTTTGCAATGACTGCGGTCAGTATTCCTCCAAGAACGAGGGTCATAGCAAGGGTCACACCATACTGTGCCATCGTCACTTCCGATGTGAGGATGCCTTTGAGCGCCAGCGCTGTGTTATAAAACGGAATCAGGTAATCTTTCATGCCAGCCTCTCTTGTCGTAAACATGGTCATCATACCGATCACCAGTACCACCATGTAGGCTGGGGTAATATAGGTACTTGCCTCTTTTAAATCTCTCGCAAAGACGGAGAGCAGAATGACAATGGCTGAATAAAGAAATGCTATCGCTACCAACAGCACGCCAATCATTACGATCTGTTCCGGTGTAATCTCAAGGTCAAGACCACTGTCTCCTCCCAGTATCTTCGGGAATGTAGCTCCCATCACCACGATGTAGATCACCGAGGAGATCCCAGAAATCGTCATCAGTGCAAAGACTTTGCCGAGTACAATGGATTTTCTCTTGACCGGAGTCACAAGAAGGCTCGCCATCGTGCCTCTCTCTTTTTCTCCCGCGATCATATCGGTTCCGATCCCCATCGCGCCTGCAAAGAGCAGGATGGTGATGAAATACGGCAGCATCATTCCAAGCGCCTTGCCGCTCGCTTTCTGATCGTCCTGAACAACCATGTCTTTATTATCACTGTTGACTGTAAATACCTGAAGCTCGTTCATGTCCGTCACTCTCTGGGAGAGCAGTACCTGACGATACGCTTCCAGCGACTGATTGGAGATCAGCTCATAAGCACTGGAAGAATAATCTTCGGACGGATTGTAATAGGTCTTAATCTGCGGCACCTCGTCTCCCTGCCGATATCCTTGAATCAGGGAATCGAAATTTTCCGGGAATTCAATAAAGAGATCCGCGTCTCCTTCCTTGAGCATAGACATCACATCGTCGCGCTCTGCTTCCGTCTCAACGGATTTCACATCCATGTGCAGGTCCGAAGCATCCAAGAAAGCCGTAAAGCTCTCCGGCTCGTTCATCATGTATACAATGGACTCATGGTTTTCGATGTCTTCCATCTGACGGCTGGTAAGATTGCCTACCAGCGCCATAATCCCGACCATGATCAGGACAGGAAGCAGGAAAACAGAAAAGACCATCTTTTTATCTTTAAATATTCTTGCAAGCTCTTTCTTATAAATCGTTCTCATCCTATGCTTCCCCCTTTACGCTTTTAAAGTATTGGAAGAAAGCATCTTCCAGATCCTGTGTCCGCGTCTCGTCAAGCAGCTCCTGAAGGGTTCCCTCTGCTCTCTTCTTCCCATCGATAATAATGCCGATCCGGTCGCAAAGCTTCTCCGCCTCGGACATGATATGTGTGGAAACAATAACAAGCTTTCCTTCTTCTTTGAGCTTCCTTAAATAGTCTGTGACACCTCTTGCAGTAATAATATCAAGTCCGTTAGTCGGCTCGTCAAAGATTACCACTTCCGGATCGTGAACCAGGCTGACAGCGATTGCTGCCTTCTGTTTCATACCGGTGGAAAGCTCCTTGATCTTTTTGTGGGCGAAATCACTGATTCCAAAATATGTAAAGAGCTCTTCCTTCCTGCGTTTAATCTGCGCCGGCGCGATCCCTCGAAGTTCTCCAAAGAAATCAAACAGATAATCCACGGAAAACTGTGGGTCCAGCTTAATATCGCTGGTCAGAAATCCGATACTCTTTCTGACTGCTTCTGAATGTTTCTGTACCTCATTGCCATTCACAAAGATCTCTCCCGACGTCGGCTTGATAATCGTCGCGATACATCGAAGTGTCGTCGTCTTCCCTGCCCCGTTCGGGCCCAGAAGTCCGTAGATCTCTCCTGCTCTTGCCGTCAGCGTCAGGTGATCTACCGCAGTCTTCTTCGGATTCTTGGTGTGAGATTCCTGCATCTGCTTTTTGTTCAGCTTATAAATTTTGGTGAGATCACGGATCTCGATCTGAACACTCTCATTCATAGCCTTTTCCTCCATATGCCTAAAATTGTAATGATTTTTCTTAACTCTTTACCATAATTGCATTTCTTTTCTCTTCTGTCAAGCAAAATCTTATAACAATTTTACCCCCCCCCCCGGAAATTTTTGTCAAGTACTTTCATTTACTTTTATGAAGGAATACGTTCTACTTCTTTATTCCGCGTCTTATCGTATCTACAAGTACACACAATACGATTACGATCACCATATCAGGCAGAGTATTTCCGAGTGGAATCTCTACGTTTCCCATTCATATACTCACGCCTCCATACTTCCACAATCCATGGATTCTTTCCGATACTCTCCTGTAATGACAAAGGCATGGTCCAGTGGCCCGCTTCCTTTCCCCAGGTCGAGCATGGCTCCCAGGGCTCCGGAGAGATAATCTTTCGCCCGTCTTACCGACTCCTCCATATCAAACCCTTTCGCCAGATTAGCCGCAATCGCGCTTGACAGGGTACAGCCTGTTCCGTGAGTGTTGGGATTGTCAATCCGTTTTCCATAAAACCAACGGCAGTGTTCATCCCTGCAGAGCAGATCATTGGCGTCATTCAGCTGGTGTCCGCCCTTTACCAGAACCGCGCACTGATATCTGCTGCTGATATTTCCGGCAGCTTGCACCATATCCTCCTCTGTGTGGATCTTCATTCCTGACAGTACTTCCGCCTCCGGGATATTCGGAGTGATCATGTCCGCCATCGGCAGGAGCCTGCCCTTCAATGTGTCAATCGCATCGTCGCTGATCAACTTTGCTCCACTTGTCGCCACCATCACCGGATCAATCACGATCTTTTCAGCGCGGTATTGTTCCAGTTTTTCAGCAGTTGCCATAATCAGCTCCCCTGAAGAGACCATGCCGATTTTCACCGCGTCCGGCCGGATATCTGTGAAAATACTGTCTATCTGCTGTTTTAAAAATTCAGGAGATACCTCCATAATCCCTGTCACGCCGGTCGTATTCTGTGCAGTCAGTGCGGTAATCGCACTCATGGCAAACACACCATTTGCGGTCATTGTCTTGATATCTGCCTGAATCCCGGCGCCTCCGCTGGAATCGCTTCCGGCGATTGTCAATGCTGTTCTCATCTTTCAACATCCTTTCTTTTTTACTTCCTCAGCATTCTTTTCTATCGCGACAGAAAGTGGTGCCCCCGGTCTGCCGCTGGAAACACATGCCGTTCCTCTTAGAAGACCGTCGACGCTCTTTCCCAAAACCATTCAAAACGTTCCCAGCCTGTCAGGTAAAGATCCGCCTCCTTCCGGATCTTTCCCTGATCTTTTTCATTTGACCTGTCGTACATCCCGACTGTCTGAAATCCAGCCCTTTTTGCTGTCCGTAGGGCATGGAGCGCATCCTCAAAAATCCATGTTTCTTTTGGATTCGTATGAAGAAGACGCTCCGCCGCAAAGTAGACATCCGGACGGCTTTTCCCCCATCCGGTTTCCGAGCAGGTGCAGATTCCCTCAAAGTATGAAAGAACGCCCAATCTGTCCAACGCCGCTTCTGCATTTTCCCGGTCACCGGATGTAGCGATCGCCATCGGGATGTTTCTCCTGCAAAATTCGTTGACATAAATCTCCACGCCTGGTTTGAGTAAAACCTGATGCTCGTAAAATTCTTTCAGCTCCTGGTTGATTCCTCTCACCACTTCTTCCGGCTTCCACTTTAGTCCATAATGGTCAATCAGATACCTTGCTGCCTCCTCCAGGCTCATCGGAGACAAAATCTCCCCAAGATCTGCTTCTGCAGAAATTCCCAGGTGTTTCAGATACATCTGCCCCAGATTTTCCCATGCGGACATCGAGTCCAGAAGAACCCCATCCACATCAAAGATGACCCCTTTTATCATATGCACTGCCTCCTTTCACCATTGAGCGGATTCCCTTTATATGATACCGAGCGCTTCCATAGTCTTTTCTTTTAAACTCCTTGCCGCTTCTTTCGTATCTTTCTCGGCAAAAATCGCGCTGATGACCGCAATCCCACAAATTCCACTGTCATTCAGCTCTTTTACATTATCTTTTGTAATGCCTCCGATGGCAATAACCGGAATCTGAACTGCCCTGCAGATCTCCCGTAGCGTCTGGTGATCCACTTCCACGGCATCCGCCTTGGAACCTGTCGGGAATACCGCCCCCACACCAAGATAGTCGGCGCCGTCCCTCTCTGCCCGGACCGCCTGCTCCACCGTTTGAGCCGAAACCCCGATGATCCGCTCATTTCCAAGCCTCTCCCTCGCCTTTTTGACCTCCATATCGCTTTGTCCTATATGAACGCCGTCCGCATGGATCCGGGCGGCAATCTCTACATTATCGTTAATGACAAACGGTACATGGTATTTTTTACAAAGCTTCTGGATTTCCTGCGCCTCTTTTAAAAATGCGGTATCCTCCAGTCTCTTCTCCCGTAGCTGGACAAAGGTCACTCCTCCCTGAATCGCATGTTCAACCTCCTCATACAGCGTTTTGCCGCCCAACCAGCTTCGGTCTGTCACCGCATAAAGCAAAAGTTTATCAGCGTACTTCATATTTTGCTCCTCTCTCCAGATCTTCTCCTGTCATCTGATAGACTGCATCAATAATCCGGTTCCGGTAAGTAGCGTTCCCGTCTCCCTCCTGCATCCGGCTCCATCCGATCTCACCTGCCAGCCCCATGATACACACGGCTGACGCGGCTGCCTCAAGCGGTTTCTCCTGATTTGCTGTCACATAAGCCGTCATCATTCCTGATAGCTGACACCCTGTCCCTGTAATCTTACCCATCTCTGGTCTGCCGTTTCGGATCACATAACAGATTTCCCCATCAGAAACGAGATCAATAGCGCCAGTAACCGCAATGATACAACTTGTTTTTCTGGCAAAATTTTTCACAAAAGCAATCGCGTCATTCAGCGTTTCCTCTGTCACCGCGTCCGCCACATCTGCGTCCACACCCTTTGTCGTCCCACTACCATAAGCAAGTGTTTTGATCTCAGAGATATTTCCACGAATAACTGTCAATTTAATTTCCTTCATAATCCGAAGCGCCGTGTCGGTACGAAGTCTGCTCGCCCCCGCTCCGACCGGATCCAGCAGCACCGGATGTCCCAGTTCATTTGCTTTCTTCCCGGCAAGTAACATCCCCTCTATACTTGACTGATGCAAAGTTCCGATATTGATATTCAGCCCGCCGCAGACTGACGTGATGTCTTCCACATCTTCCGGCTCGTCTGACATGATCGGGCTTCCGCCACAGGCCAATAGAATATTGGCCACGTCATTGACTGTAACATAATTCGTGATATTGTGTACTAAAGGTACATTCTTTCTCACATTGTCCATACATTCTTTCATCGTCGCACACTCCTTTGCTCTGGTATGGATCACGGCACAAGTCAGAGGAAACCCGGACTGTGGCTTATCGCTCATACAAAAAGCGGGTATCCCAATCAGGGTATACCCGCATAAACAATTTCTCTTCCTTCCCTACGTTGGCATTACCCAAATCAGGTCTCGGGTCAAAGCCTCCAGCTTACTCTCAGCCTGCTTCCTACGCAAGCTCCCCGTCATCATCTGTTCTTTTGTGTCGTGCCGGAGTCTCCTCCGGAAAGCGTTTGTCAGTTCCTACAAATATTATGTTAGCACTTTCAACGCAAAATTGCAATGCTCCGCACATGAGATTCTGTCTCCGACGTGACGATTCCCATCCCGTATTATCTATGCAAACTGACTTTCATATAATTGTCTGTAAAATCCATTCTGCGCGAGCAGCTCTTCGTGCGTACCTTGCTCGATTATATTTCCATCTTTCATTACAAGGATCCGATCCGCCGTGCGGATGGTCGAAAGGCGATGCGCCACAATAAAGCTGGTCCTTCCTTCCATCAGCTTTTCAAACGCTTTCTGAACCTGAATCTCCGTCCTGGTATCAATAGAGGACGTCGCCTCGTCCAAGATCAGGACAGGCGGCAGACGCAGCATGACTCGTGCGATACAAAGAAGCTGCTTTTGTCCCTGGGAAAGATTGCCGCCTTCTTCGGAGATTACAGTGTCATACCCGTCCGGCATCCTGGTGATAAAGCTGTGGGCGTGAGCCTCTTTTGCCGCATGAATGATCTCCTCTCTTGTGGCCTGCGGATTTCCATATGCAATATTCTCCGCAATCGTGGCGGATTTCAGCCATGTTTCCTGGAGCACCATCCCGTAATTTTCTCTCAGGCTATCCCGGGTGATGTGGCGGATATCCTCTCCTTCCATACGGATCACACCCTCATCCACATCATAAAAACGCATCAGCAGATTAATCAATGTCGTCTTTCCGCACCCTGTCGGCCCGACAATGGCAATCTTCTGTCCCGGCTTCACCTCCAGATTCAGCCCTTTCAAAAGCGGCACTTCCTTTTTATAAGAAAATCCGACATGTTCCAGTTTCAGATTTCCTTTGGCATCCGTCAGAACCACGGCGTCCTGATCGTCTTTTGTCTCCGGCTCCTCCTCGATAAAATCAAATACCCGCTTTGCACAGGCAAGCGCGTTCTGAAGTTCGGTCACGACGCCGGAAATCTCGTTGAACGGCTTCGTATACTGGTTCGCATAGGTCAGAAAGCAGGAGAGCTGTCCTACACTGATGGCTCCTGTAATAGCGCTTAACGCGCCTCCGATCCCCACGCCCATGTAGACCAGGTTATTCACAAACCTGGTACTTGGGTTCGTAATCGAAGAAAAGAAAATGGCTTTCAGACTGTACGTCTTAAGCTTCCCGTTTATCTCATCAAACCGTCCGCAAGCCGTACTTCCATAGCCAAACGCCTGGACAATCTTCTGATTTCCCACCATCTCATTGACAAGAGACGTCATATCCGCTCTCGTCTCAGACTGTTTCCGGAACATCTGATACGTCCGCTTGGCTATAAATCCAGCCACAAAGAAAGATAACGGTGTGAGCAGTACGACAATCAGCGTAATTTTAATATCGATGGTGAGCATGAAAATCAAAGTCGTCACAATCGTCACCACGCCGGAGAAAAACTGGGAAAATCCCATCAAAAGTCCATCTGAGAACTGCTCCACATCCGTAATGATCCGGCTGATCGTATCACCATTTGCGTGACTGTCTATATAAGAAAGGGGCAGCTTTTCCAGCTTCTTAAAGGCTTTCAGCCGCACATCCAGCACTACCCGGTAAGTGATCTGGTTGTTGCAAAGATTCATCAGCCACTGTCCCACTCCCGTAATTACAATAATAATGGCAAGATTCCTTAAAATACCGGCAATTTTCCCGAAAAGCACCTGATCTCTTCCGATAATATAATCAATTGCGTCTCCTACCAGGATCGGAGCATACAACGTCAGCACCCCTGTCAGAACCGCGAACAGGAGGGAAAGGATCACATAGAACGAATAGGGTCTGATATAGCAGAGTACTTTCTTCCACGTACTGTTTGTTTTATACATGACGTCCCACCTCCTTTTCTGAGAGCTGAGAGAGGCAGATTTCCCGATAGACCTCGCACGTTTCCATCAGCTCTTCATGTGTACCGATTCCGACCAGCTTTCCATCATCCATGACCATGATTCTATCCGCCTGCATAACGGACGCCGCCCTCTGGGATACTACAAAGACGGTCATATCTTTCAAATCCCTGACTGCTTTACGCAGCCTTGCATCTGTGGCAAAATCAAGAGCAGACGCACTGTCATCCAGGATCAAAATTTGTGGCTTCCTTACAAGGGCACGGGCGATTGTAAGCCGCTGCCTTTGTCCGCCCGAAAAATTCTTGCCTCCCTCGTTAATCATGGTATCTAAACCATCCGGTTTCCCTTCTACCACTTCCAGCGCCTGAGCTCTTTTCACGGCCTCCATGATCTCCACATCGTCCGCAAGTTCGTTACCAACTCTCATATTATCCCGAATAGTTCCACGGAACAGCACTGCCCGCTGCGGTACCATTCCAATTTTCTGTCTTAATTCTTCTATTTTATAGTCTCGGACATCCCGTCCATCTACAGTCACACTACCTTCCGTCACATCATAAAACCTCGGTATCATCTGGACAAGGGTGGATTTTCCGGAACCGGTTCCTCCGATAATTCCAATCATTTCCCCTTGTTTCACAGAGAAATTCAGTCCTGTAACTGCATAGACCTTGCTCTTTGGATACGCAAAAGACACCTGATGAAAAGCCACGGCCTCCTTGACCTTTGTAACCTCTTTTTCTTTCATCATTTCCTGTACGGACGTCTCCCGGCCAGCTAACTCTTCCACAGACGGATCCTGGATGGATGGCTCAAGATCAAAGACTTCATTGACACGGTTGGCGCAGGCCAGTGCTTTCGTAAAGCTGACAATCAGGTTGGACAATGCCACTAATGCGGTAAGAATCTGGGTCATATAATTGACCAGGGCAATGACCTCTCCCTGGGTGACGCCCCCGGCATAGGTCTCCCGGCCTCCAAACCAGACGATCGCAATGGTCGCCACATTGACAATGATATAAGTGGCAGGATTTAAGAGGGCAGAAATCTTTCCTACCAGCATCTGCGCCGCCAGAAATTTTGTGTTCTTGGCCTTAAATTCCTCCCGCTCCCTTGCCTGCATTCCAAATGCCCGGATAACCCGGATCCCCTCCAGATTTTCTCTGGTGGAAAGCAGGATCCGGTCCAGCCGTTTCTGCACCTGGCGGTACAGCGGAATGGACACTACCATGATCCCGTAAATCACAAGGGATAAAAGCGGCACTGCCACAACAAAAATCAGCGCCAGCTTTACACTGATCGTAAAAGCCATCAGCATTGCTCCCACCACGATAAACGGAGATCGCAGAAAAAGCCGGAGCACCAGATTAACGCCCGACTGCACCTGATTAATATCACTGGTGATTCTCGTCACCAAGGTAGAACTTCCCGCGCGGTCAATCTCCGCATAGGAAAGACTCTGAATGTGCCGAAACATGTCATGCCGCAGCGCCGTTCCAAACCCCACCGATGCTTTCGCCGCAAAATACTGGGCAGTCAGGGAACAGGACAGCCCCAGCACCGCAAATAAAATGAGGATACTGCCCATTCTTAAAATATATCCCGTATCCCCGTTCCGGATTCCGATATCAATCATGTTCGCCATAATCAAAGGAACCACCAGCTCAAAGCAGGCTTCCAGAAGTTTAAACAGAGGACCGATCATACTTTCCTTCTTATAATCCTTCAGATACTTCAGTAATTTTCTCATTTCCTTTTTTCTCCTAAATTCATACTTTCTTTATTATAAGGGGTGTCCCATGCCTCCGCAAGCCTATAATCTTAATTCTTTTGGTACAGTCTTGTCTTTTTTTCTGTTTCTTTTTATACTGTAAAAGAAAATCATTTTTATCAGGAGGTTTTACGATGAGTATCACTGTACATACAACCCATTTTAACGCACGTCCAGACTGTGGAGACCGTCTGGAGAAAGAGGCTCATGTCTACGAGCTTCTGGACCGCCTGGGAATTTCCTATGAAGGAGTGGATCACGATACCGCAAATACCATCGAAGACTGTGAAGCTGTAGAACAAGAACTCGGCGTCAAGATCTGCAAGAATCTGTTTCTTCGTAACCGTCAGAAGACCACCTTTTATCTCCTTTTAATGCCGGGAGACAAAAAATTCGTGACAAAGGATCTCTCCGGGCAACTGGGAATCTCCCGCCTTTCCTTCGCGGAACCGGAATTTATGGAACAGTATTTGAATCTTACACCGGGGTCCGCAAGTGTTTTGGGGCTGATGAATGACCCCGGTCTGGATGTGACTCTTTTGATTGATGAGGATCTCCTTACAGATGAATATATCGGATGCCACCCTTGTATCAACAGTTCTACGCTCAAAATCCGCACCAAAGACATTCTGGACGTCTTTTTAAAACATACCGGACATCATCCGACGTTCGTGCGTCTGTAATGTGTCACTGTTACAAAAGATTGGAGAATTTGTTATGATTGCAGTTTATTTACTTCCGGTATACCTGCTTGTCAATGGATATCTGCTGCACCGGATTTTTACCTGGCTTTCCACCATCCACCCTGTATTTCATAAAAAGGCGGTGCGGATTGTCCTCGGAATTGTCTACCTGTTTGTGGCCTTTTCTCCCGGCATCGGCTTTCTCACGCCTCCGGGAGAGGCACAGCGGTTTTTAAAAGGTCTTGGCTACTACTGGATGGGAATAATGCTCTACATGGTGCTCGTTGTCGTTGCCGCCGATCTCATCCGGCTTGTTCATACAAAAATTCGGAAAAAAACTTTCACCCGGCTGCGTCCGGCTCTTGCCGGGGCGCTCTGCCTGATCCTCATCACAGCGGTCAGCATCTACGGGATGGTGAATGCCCGGTGGATCCGCATAACGCCTTATCAGGTAAAGGTGGAAAAACAGGCCGGGGATCTGGACTCCTTAAAAATCGCACTGGTAGCGGATCTTCACCTTGGTTACAGCGTGGGAACCGCACAGATGCGGCAGATGGTGGATAAAATCAACGCACAGAATCCGGATCTTGTCGTCATTGCAGGAGATATTTTTGACAATGAATACGAAGCGCTGGACGATCCACAAGAACTGGCTTCCACACTCGCTGATTTGGAGAGCACATACGGCACCTACGCCTGCTATGGAAACCACGATATCCAAGAGCCGATCCTTGCTGGATTCACTTTCCACCAGGATGGAAAAAAGATGAGCGATCCCCGGATGGATACCTTTCTTAAGCAGGCCGGGATCACCCTGTTACGGGATGAGACGATCGAGATCGATCATGCCTTTTACCTGTGCGGCAGACCGGATTATGAACGACCAGGCCGGGGCATTGACACCCGCAAAACACCGAAAGAGCTCACCGAAGAGCTGGATCTGACGAAGCCTCTCATCGTCATCGACCATGAGCCACGGGAGCTAAATGAACTCTCCGAGGCAGGAGTGGATCTGGATCTTTGCGGACATACCCATGATGGACAGGTCTTTCCTCTCACCCTGATTACCGACATGGTGTGGGAAAACGCCTGCGGCTACTTAAAGAAAGGTTCCATGCATAATATTGTCACCTCCGGAGTGGGCGTCTTCGGACCAAATATGAGAGTAGGTACCAAAAGTGAGATCTGTATGATTGACATACAGTTTTTATAATAAAAAGAATCCTTTTTGGCAGGATTCTCCGCCTGCGGCGGGTCGATTCAGCGGTAGCTTCCACTCCACCGCAGCGCGTTTTTTATTTCATAGGAACGCAGTTTCCTATGAAATAAAAATCATCAGGCGCACCCTTTTATGAGCGCACCTGATGGTTTTTGAATCCAAAATAAGAACAGACAGCACAGACCGGAGTGAAACAAACTGCAGCCACGATTTCCATCTGATAGACCTGAACAGTGTGACCTCCGATCTGATATGCCGGAAGCGCAAATACTTTGGCAGGTGAAACGAGATTCCCCGGACATAGTTCCAGGAGATGATTGAGCCACGGAATATCCCACACTCCCCACAAAAAGATCGGCAGAACAAAAAATGCCAATGTAACCAGAACACTGATAAAGGAGGACGTTCCAAGTGCCGAAGCAGCCAGAGCAAAACCGGTCAGCATCATAATGGCCCCCAGTCCCAGGCTGATCAGAATCAAAAGTGCTTTCCAGTATGGTAATGCAAACGGCGCCATACCGATCATCCCTGTGGCACACAAATGGGCATCCACTGCAAATCCATCTGTCCCGAAATATCCGATCGTAACCAGTACGATGAACGCAACCGTTCCGATCAGAATGGTAACCGCAGTCAGAAAGGAGGCCAGAATCTTGGCCCGCGCACACCGCGTCTTCCCATAACGGGATGACAAAATCAGGGAGTCCATACCGGACGTGTATTCATCTGAAAAAACCGGGGCGATCATCACGATCAGAAGAACCGCCGCAAACAGTAAAAACGTGGTGACATAGCTAAGCATCATGTCCATACCGCTTGTAAAGCCTCCCTGCATCAATCCCTCTTGCCCAGGATAAACCTGATCCGCCGGAAGATGGTTGTAATTTCCATCCGCATCGGTAAACACCTTTGCCACGGCAGCATAAAAGCCATTGGCGTACCGATAATGCACGTCATCTTTCATCTGGTTCTCATCCGTAAACTCCCCAAGGATTCTTGCGTTCTCCTCCAGAATTTCCTGGACATCCTGATCGGAAAGCGTACCGTAGCTTTCTGCCAGCTCCTTTTCATACTGAACTGCTTCCCTGCCTTTTAGCACATCTCCCTCGGAAGTCAGAATCGAAGAAAACCGGTTCGGATTTCCTGCGTAAATCATAAAAAGCAATACCACACCGTAAATCAAAAGCAAAACTAATACAAATTTACGCCGAAACAATTTCTGTATCTCCAGTCTAACAAGCGAAATCATCGTTTGTCCTCCTCTCTTTGAAAATCATACAGGTAAATATCTTCCAGAGACGGCTGTGCCTCCTTTGCCCCTTTTACAGGACAAATATCCGAAACAATCCGCAGAAGACATCCTTGCTCTTCATTTTTCAAATTGCCAACTGTAAAGTGGCGTTCCATCTCCGCAACCGCCTCAAACGGCACCAGACATTCCCATACTTTCCCTTCCAAATCTTTCAAAAGTGTCTGCGGCTTCCCGCACCGGATCAGCTTTCCCTGCTTCATCACCAGAATCTCATCAGCTATGTACTCGATATCCGACACAATATGGGTGGACAAGAGCACGATTTTATCCTTAGAAAAGGAGCTGATCAGGTTGCGAAAATGCACCCGTTCCTTTGGATCCAGTCCGGCCGTCGGCTCATCCAAAATAAGAATCTTCGGATTATTCAGCATCGCCTGGGCAATTCCCAGTCTCCGTTTCATCCCTCCGGAAAAAGTTTTGATCTTTCTGTTTCTGTCATCAGTAAGCCCCGTCACATCCAGAAGTTCCTCAATCCGCCGCTTCGCCGCATGCTTGTTCAGCCCTTTTAAGGCAGACATATACAGTAAAAACTTCTGTGCAGTAAATTCCGGATAGTAACCGAAATTCTGCGGCAGATATCCAAGAAGGCTTCGGTATTCTTCCCCCATTTCCTGGATTTCCCGGCCATCCAGAGTAATTTCTCCGCCGCTTCTTTTTTGAATGAGACAGACAAGTCTCATCAGCGAAGTTTTCCCTGCTCCATTTGCTCCCAAAAGTCCGTAAATCCCCTCACGCAACGTCATATTAATATGATCTACCGCAGTCTTTGTTCCATATTGTTTTGTCACATGCGTCAGTTTCAGTTCCATGTGTTCTCCTTTCTATTCCATCAGTTCTTCCCATACCAGTTCGCCATTCTGTACACACTGGAAAAACTTCTTTCCATTCATCACGAGGCTCCCCAAAAGCACCGCCAGAAGTACAAAAAGCAGCACCGCTGTCTGATCACTCTCCAACATTCTTTGAAGGTCATCTTTGACATTCCACATACCAATGACAACACAGACTCCCATCAGATCAATCCCGATGATCCCATATTCCGCCTGACGGCTGCGGATTTTTCTCAATAAGAAGAAGGACAGTGAACTCACTGCCAAAAACGGCAGACAAATCCACAGTTCAAAATCTACAAAACTTCCGCTCTCCACTCTTGTCATCACCGCACCCAATCCAAGAAGGACGCCAAAGGCAAGACCAAGCACAATCATCTTCAGCAGCAGAAGCTCCCTCAGATTATAGTAGCAGGACTGCTCCATCTCCCACATGCCCTCTGAAAAACTCCTGGCTAGTTCCGGTACAAGAAAGATACCAGGAAGCGGGGCAAGTATTGAACATAGTGCCAAAGTATTCTGATAGGAATTATGAAGCGCCATCAGAACGCCCACCGCACAAAAAAAGAGAAGCCCTCCCCAGGTCCACCTGGAAATATACCCCGCACTCTCCCACATCCGCACTAAAAGCGGACGTGACGGAAGGATCACCTGATGACTGATTTCTTCCATCATACGTTCCTTGCATGCCGCTACCCTCTTTGGATCCGGCACCGGCTTCTTTTGTTCTTTTAGTAGCTGTTCCATTTCTTTTATCCGTTCCATCTGAATCCCTCCTCTTCCAAAATCTGTCTCAGCTTTTTCAGGCTTTGACGAATCCTGCTTTTCACAGTCGTGACCCTTTCTCCCGTCACATATGCAATTTCTTTTGCGGTCAGTCCATGGTAATACGAAAGATCCAGCACTTCCCGTTGTTCTTCCTTCAACTTTTCCATCGCCTTTTTGATCGTCACCTGCTCCGACACCCTGTCCGCAAAATCCTCTTCTCTCAGTGTCTCTTCGTACCCTTCCTCGTATCCAACCTCACTCTCTGATTTCTTCCGGAAAAAGTCAATGCATACACTTCTTGCGATTCCAAAAAGATAGGCCCGGAATTTCTTCTGTTCCACATATCGGTTCAGATAACGGATGACTCGAAGAAAGGTCTCCTGGGTACAATCATATGCCGCACTCTCCCGCCTTGTTTGGGAATAACAATATTGAAAGATGTCCTGATAATATTCTTCAATCAGTTCATTCATCTGCTCGGGCTCACCGGAGAAGATGCGTTGTATTCGTTCTCTGTCTGTCATAATCGTGGCCTCGTATTTTTATCGTAAAACGTCTTACATATTATATAACGAATCAAGAGAAGAAAAAGAGCCAAACAAAACAAAAAAAGAGGAAAAATTCCTCCGCCTCTTACGGCATCAGAAATTTTTCCTCTTATTATAATGTCATCTCGATGACTTTTTCGTTCGGATTATGGTACATTTTCACAATCGCAACAAGCTCGCCCACCTGATTATGAATCTTACATTCCACCATAATAATCGGCGTATTCATCTCCAAATTCAGAAGATTACTGTATTCCGGCGGCACCAGAATTGGATAAAAACGCTGTGTCACCGTCCCGTCCACAATATATCCGGTCATATCCAGCATCTCATCCAGATCTTTCATCCCCATGGAGTGAACATGAGAATACGGATAATAAATCTCCTCGATCGTAACCGGCCGATCATCTTCCATCATCAGTCGAACCGCACAGATCATCAAGTCTTCCTGCGTAATCGAAAACAACGTCGCATATTCCGGCTCCGGCCGCACATTGAAGTAAATCAGACGGTAATTTGCATTCTCCTGCTTTACAAAACTGTCCACCGTCGTATTCTTCCTGTGCAGAGCCTGATCTGAGACAAAGGTTCCCCGGTTTTTATTCCGGTAGAGATAGCCCTCCGCTACCAGCTCATTAACCGCCCTGCGGACTGTCATCCTGCTCACATCGAATTTTACTGCCAGCTCGCGTTCCGAATCAATCGGCGTACTGACTGACTTGTCCCTGATATCCTCCATCAGGCGTTCTTTTATTTTCAAGTATATTGGTGCGGCCAATCTTCTCACCCTTCCTGTCGCTTAAGATTTTATGAAGCCAAACTTCCTCCATGGTCCCAGGTAGTCAAGAAGCATCCGCTCATTTGCCGGAAGGTGCCCGATCACATTTTTCCGGCCGTCATTTTCCATATCCATAAGTACGATCTGAAGTTCTCCCTTGTACCGGTTGTACTCATCGTTGACAATGACCACATCGCCACGTTTCATGTCCCTGGTATTCCTTGCCGGAACCTCCTGATCCGCATACAGGACACGAGACTGTGTACTTCGGGCCATAAAGTCGCTCATGTCTCCCCTGACAAAATGAAGTGTTTCATATAAAATCTTTTCTTCTGTACAGGAGAGAGTATACTCTCTTTCCATGCGAAATGTCAACAATGAGGGATCCAGAAGTGATAAATTTCTAAGCTCTTCCTCTGAAGCATAGCAGTTGGCGATCAACACATCGTCCACGAGTCCTGTAGCAAACAGATGTCTGGCGGCCGTGTCCACCGGAAGATCCCGGTGCATCTCCAGAGTACACAATCCATCATTCACCGGCCACGGTCCGAAAGCATTCGGTTCCTGAGAACTGACAAACGCCGCTACCGGGAGCCCCAGCTTGTGAATCTCCCTGCTGCATTTTTCAAAATGCCGGTACCCAAGTCCAGTGTACCGTTGCGGATAGAAGTTGTGGCAGGTCGTCAGGTTTGCAGTCTTCGGACAATGGCTCATAATATTTTCCAGATATCGGTTTCCAAGGCTTGCATTCATTTCAATCTTCAGATTCTGGGGATTATATGTCATAATGGATTCTGCCAGAGAGTCAAATCCCTCATCCAGACGGATTCCGTCCGCATGGATCTCACTGAAAAACGACAGATCATCATAAGTCACTCCAAGTCTCTTCAGCACAACAGGCGCCACATCCAGGATGACCTCCATCCCAAGCCGGTGAGCAAAATCAATCTGCCCCCGAAACTCCTTACCTATTTCCTCCCGGCTTTTTGTAACGCTCAACAAACAGGAAAATATCCTGCTGCACCCGTACTTTGCCGCCATCTCCATATACGCCCGGTCCCGCTCCGGCGTCGTATGCTCCGGATAAATTGAAATACCAATTCGTGCCATGTGTCTTCCTTCCCGTTCCATCTGCCTATGCCTGATCTCTGTTTTTGATAATATAGTCCTCCATGGCATGGAACATCTTTTTCGTCCTTTTCTTTGCACTTCTCCTGTAGAGAGCTCCGATAATACGGTAATTCAGATCCTGAGATTTGGTATCTCCCTCATAGTCTTCCAAATAAAAGACCTCAATTCCACTCTCCGGCGCCTCCTCCAGCCGGTACTCAATCCGATTGGTCCCACTGGCAGAATCAAAAGACGCTGAATATCGGTACGGCGGATCATATTCCGTCACTGTGATCCGCACGTCTCCTTCCCTCCCCACTTTGTTTTTCATCTTCTTTGTATAATGATACCCTTTATGAATCTGTTCCCGTTTCACATCTCTTCCCGTCGCACTTTTGATATCATAAAGCACGGACACCATCATCTGGGAAAAGAATTCTTCCGCCGTTACTCTTAGCTTCTCTCTGATTTCCATTCTGTCTCAACCTCTGTCTATTTCTGATCGTCCCTGCTCCGCTCTTTTTTCCAGTAGATCAGACTGATCAGGATGATCGCCAGCCCCGTGACAATCAGCGACATCGGCTGCTCCACCTGAGGGGACAACATGATAAAGATCATGCCGATCACCATGAAAAAGACCGCCCAGGAACCTTTCTTCTCGTTCTTCTTTCTGCCTGTACCCATATCCGCACGCTCCGGCTTATTTTGTGTAAATCTTTTCGCTCAGTGCAATAAACTTCTCAGCAAGAATCTTGAAATTTTCCGCACTCATCAACTGGTCTTCCGCATGGACAAGAACAAGGATAATCTCCGTCTTCTCTCCTGCTGCTTCCTTCTGAATCAGATCCGCATGGGCTTCATGTCCTTTTACGAAAAACTGATTCCCTTCTTCGATCTTTGCTCTAGCTTCATCAAATTTTCCTTCTGTCGCCAGATCTATCGCCTCTACATAACTGCCTCTTGCCATTCCTACATTTGAGATAATCTCAAAGCAAATCATTTCGATACCATCCATCTGAATTTACCTCCTGAAATCGTTTTCTTTTTACCAGAACGGCAGGGGACGGCCTCCCCTGCCGAAATTCTGTCTCTTACTTATTGTTTATTTTCCATCCTGTTTGCCAGCATGACAAACGGAACCCAGATCAGTACGGCAACCGCAAGACAGATCAGGGAAACCACGCCTGCCATTACACTGCCACCCGTTCCGAAGAAAGCATACAGACCGACCGGCATTACCCACGGCACCTGAATGTATACCGGCGGGATGATGTGCGCTGCTGTAAATACATATCCGATCACAGAACATACCGGAGCTGTAATCAGCCATGGAATCAGGTATACCGGATTGAGCACGATCGGAATACCAAAGATCACCGGCTCATTGATATTGAAGACTCCCATCGGAAGCGCAAGTTTCGCAATCTCTCTGGAATCTTTTTTCTTGGAAACAATAAAGATCGCAATCAAAAGTGCCAGGGTCATACCGGAACCACCAGCCATCGCATACGCATTGATTGACCCACGTGTCCAGATATATGGCATATCCGCTGTAGACTGTGTTTCGTTCCAGATTCTTAAGTTCTCAAGAAGAGCCGGGGTATAGATTCCTTCCGTTACCGGAGCCAGAATATTATCCCCGTGCAGTCCGAAGAACCAGAACAACTGAATCAGGAACATCATCAGAACGACGCTTCCGAGCCCCTGTGAAAGACCAAGCAGCGGCTTCTGAATCCATTCTACGATCAAGTCGTTCGGATACAATCCTGTAAACTGTACGCTGATCTGTGTCAGAATACCAAACACATAAATCGCAACGATACCCGGGATAATCGCCGCAAACGCATTGCTGACCGCAGGCGGTACAGAATCCGGAAGCTTGATCGTCACTTTCTTCTGCATCAGTTTCACATAGATCATCGTCGACAGCAACCCTACAATCAAGCAGGTAAACAGACCGCTGGAACCCGTATAGGCTTCGCCCATATAGCCCCATCCGCTGACATTCTGAAGTGCAACCGCACCTTCACTTTCAATGACGTCCAGTCCTGCCGCTTTCAGAGAATCCAGTGAGGATAAGTCCACACCGTTTAATATGTAATTAAATACGGCATTTTGATTCATACAGGTTACGACAGCGGAGAACGCAATAACAGCACCCGCAATCGGATTGACGTCGTACGACTTCGACAAATGGTATCCCAACGATATCGTAAAAGCGATACCAAGGACTGTAATGGAACCGAAGTATACGTTTCCATTGATAGCAATAATCGGATCCATCGCCGCAACAAAACCATTTCCCTCTCCCAGCCACTCATTTGGCAGGTCACGTAAAAATACGTTTAACAAGACTGCAATACTTCCGACCATGGTAACCGGCATGATAGCAATAAAGCCGTCACGTATCGCAATCAGATGCCGCTGGCTTCCGATCTTGGCAGCCATCGGCATAAAATGTGTTTCCATCCATTGCATGAAAGCATTCATACTTACCTTACCCTTATCCTTTCAAATCTTGTCCTATTTCCCCAGGATTTCAAGAGCCTGATCCAGAACCTTTTCGCCATTCATGGAGCCATACGCTACCATATCAATGACAGTAACCGGCTTATCCCCGGCGATCCCTTTCATTTTATTCTCCAGGAAACGAACCTGAGGCCCAAGCATCATAATATCGGCCTTCTCAATATTAGCGGCAGCCTCCGCATCTGCAACAGCCCAGATCTCGGCTTCAATTCCACGTGCTTTTGCGGAATCCTTCATTTTGTTCACCATGAAACTTGTTGACATTCCTGCTGAACATACGAGTAAAATTTTTACCATAATTCTCTTCCTCCTTCTTTGCATTTTATGGTCTGCTATGGTCTATACCACTCTGTCGTTAATCATACCACATCATACAAATTTATTACAATTCCTTTTTCCTTTTTTCATGAAAATAGTCATTCTGCACAGAATACTCCTTGTTTTTCCGTTTAAAAAGCCCTTGTTTTTAGCCATTTTTGTGCGTTTTTCACAACTGAAAAAGATTTTTTCGTTTTCCATGGAAAATTTCCGGGCAAAGTGTTATCATGGTATATACCGTATTGGAATGGTCGCCAGTATGGTCTAACCACTTTCTATGATTTTATATTTTTGGAGGTGTTTATTTCCCATGAAGAAAGATTCCGTTAAAATCGTCACGATCGGAGGAGGATCAAGCTACACTCCGGAGTTAATTGAAGGATTCATCAAACGTTACGATACATTGCCGGTACGCGAGCTCTGGCTCGTGGATATCGAAGCCGGACGGGATAAACTGGAAACCGTCGGCGCTCTTGCAAAACGTATGGTTGAAAAGGCCGGCGTTCCAATGAAAATTGTATTAAGTTATGACAGACGCGAAGCATTAAAAGACGCCGACTTTGTCACCACCCAGATGCGGATCGGCCGTCTGCCGGCCCGGATTCTCGATGAACGGATTCCATTAAGCCACGGCATGATTGGACAGGAGACAAACGGCGCAGGCGGTATGTTCAAAGCATTCCGTACGATTCCGGTCATCCTTGACATTGTAAAGGATATCCAGGAACTCTGCCCAAACGCATGGCTGATCAACTTCACCAACCCGGCAGGCATGGTGACAGAAGCTATTCTCCGTCACACTAATTTCAAGAAAACCATCGGTCTTTGCAATGTCCCGGTGAATATGGTTGCCGGATTTGCGAAAATGCTGGGTGTGGAAGAAAAGGACGTCACCATGGAGATTCAGGGCGTCAACCACTTCATCTTTGCTACCGATGTATTTGTAAACGGCGAGTCTCGTTTCCAGGAGCTTCTCGATAAATACGCACACTTGAGCGCCGAGGATACGATCCAGATGAAGAACTTTGTCTCCCTTCCATACTCGCCGGCATTTATCGAAGGACTGGGCGCAATCCCTTGCCCTTACCACAACTACTACTTCTTCACAAAAGAACAGTTAGAAGAAGAGCTGGAGCAGTTTAAGACCGGGACCGTTCGCGGTGAAGTCGTAAGCGAAACAGAAAAAGAGCTTTTCGAGCTCTACAGCCACGAAGAACTGGCAGAAAAGCCAAAGCAGCTTGAAATGCGCGGTGGCGCAAAATATTCCGACGCCGCATGCAACCTGATCCAGTCCATCTACAATGACACCGGAGATATCCAGTATGTCAATGTCAGAAACAATGGTACGATTCTCGACCTTCCGGCAGATTCTGCTGTCGAGGTGGCATGCCGGATCACAGCCGACGGCCCGAAGCCGCTCGCTACCGGAGAATTAAAACTTCCGATCAGCGGCTATGTACACATGATCAAAGCATTCGAGCGTATGACAATCGAAGCGGCCGTAAGCGGAGACAGAAATCTTGCTGTTGCCGCCCTGAACTTAAATCCACTCTGCCCAAGCGATGAGCTTGCAAATATCGTAGTGGACGAGCTTCTGGAGGCACATAAAGAATATTTGCCACAGTTTTTTAAATAGGTAAAATCCGAATTAAAAATCTCCATATCGACCTGGTACATCCTGTCGATATGGAGATTTTTTCATATCTGATTTCTCACCAAAGGCCGCTCTTTGTTCTTTGGAGAAAGAACATCTGTTGTTCTTTTTCAACGAAAGCTTTACGCTCTTATCCATCTGTCGCTCATTTGCATACTTTACTTCCACAATCATTTCGATCTTGTTATCATTCGCATCATTCAGAATGAGATATCGTAACCAAACATTTTCCTGCTTGAAAATAAGTTCTCTACACAGATCAACCAAAATCTTGAATTCCAACTGGCAGCATTTGGGGGATCCCGTTTATCATTTATTCACATATCTATTTCTAAAAAGATTTGCTTAATGGGCTAAAACTCCGCAAAGTACCTGAAATAATTTGTTTTCTAAATTCACAACATACAGGGCTTTCTCATTTTCAGAATAAGACGACCGAGTAGCCGTCCCCCATTCAGGTTACATAAATTCTTATTGGATAATACTGATTTATCTATGAAAGCTTTTTGGTTTTTGCGGAAAGAAATCCCTTGTTTTTCTAATAATTTACTAATTACGGTTGAAAGTTTTTTAGGACTTCCTTCACATTTTATAAAAATATATTCAAAATCCTCTTCTTTAAAATTGTCGAGGTGAAATATAGGTTCTAATATTTGAAAAAAATACTCATATTTTTTTAAACGTAAAATTTCTATGTCAGTAAAGGGCAGAAAATGAAATATCTCATCTTTTGTGTCTGTACTTAAATCCTCTGTTGTTGTTACGATGCAAGCCCTGAAGTTTTCTTCCAACAAAAAATTTTTTATAATCCTAAAGAAAAATTGTAGCGTATCTATATTACAACGAGATAAATTATCTATACAAATACACAATTTCTTTTGGGATAGAATCAAAGAAATAAAATGATAAATTATATCAATTGATTCTTTTCTTTCATCTGATTTTGTAATTACATAATAACCAGTATCTAGTACGGTTTCTATTAAATTACTTATCTTAGGGAATAAAACGGCTGTTATTTTTTGTATTATCTTGTATGTATTACAATAAAATTCTTTATACCATTTTTGCGTTTCATCGATGAAATTCAAATCACACTGGCGTTCTAACTGTTTTATGAATTCAGAAATTATTTCGATAGAATTACTGTTTTTCGGAATATCAAAATAGCACAAATTATATTGTGTGTATTCTTCTAACATAAAATTTATAAAAGTAGTTTTACCTAATCCTCTCTTCCCTTTTACCCATAAAACGTTTCCATCTGAATTTGCAAAAAAAGCTCTAAATTTATTTCTTGCCTCATCACGATCTACGAATCTAAAATTAAATAAATCAGTTGTATACATTTTTTCCTCTTCTGCATTCTTACATTCAAAAATAACATATTGTATAAAGGATAATAAGGTATTATCACCTTATTTTTATCGCTAGCACCGATAACTTACCATATTTATTATAACAATCCTTCTTGGTTTTTTCCACAAATTTCCATAAATAATAAACAACATTTTAAATATCTAATATATTTATCCATATATACATCTAACCTCAGGTATTCTGACCTTCCAATTTTCCTACTTTCTCTACAACCTCTGACCGATACGGATAGCGTTATCCTCTTGTTTTTGAATTTCTTTCGAATTGTTACCTTTTTTGATTCTGCTTTAATTTTAAAATTACATACGAAAAAGACCACCTTCATTAAGCCGGCCTCCTGAAAATGCAATATGAACTTTAAAATTCTAGGCTGTCTTCAAAATATTCATTCGGTTTCTAGGGTGAAGTTCCTTTAAAATTTCTGCTTGTTTCTTGGCAGCAATGTGGATGTAAATCTGAGTCGTTTTAATAGAGCTATGTCCCAAAATTTGTTGAACACAGCTAACATCTACTCCCTCTTCTATCAAATATGTTGCAAATGAATGTCGAAACATATGTGGTGTGATATTTCTTTCAATACTGGCCATTCTGGCGTACTTTTTCATCATCAGTCTAATTGACTGTTCTGTATACCTGGTTCCTCTACTATTTATGAAAAAAAATCCACTTTTCTTAATTTCTTTGCAGTTATACATATAGTATTTTTTCAAAATCTCTAAAATTTCCGGCGTTACAACCTGAATATATCTTTCTTTTCCGCCTTTCCCCATAATTTTTATAAGACCCGAATTCAAATTTACACACTCAGCCTTGATATTCGATATCTCATATACCCTTGCCCCTGTAGCAAAAAATATTTCGATCATGGCCACATCTCTCAGCCAAAATTTATAAGCTTTTTCACTTTTTCGATTTTCGTTTATATACATATAATTCAATAATTTTTCAATTTCTTCACGTGGAATAATTCTCGGTAGCAAACTTATTTCTTTAAATTTTACTTTAATTTTTCTAAAAGGATTACTTTGAATGATTTCATTTTCTTCCAGATAGCTATAGTAAGTCCTGACTGATGCGATTTTACGCTTGATCGTTTTAGGCTTATATTTTTTATGCAATTCCGTAATATATGCCTCGACTGCGGCTTTTTCCGGAATATCTTCTCGAACATACTCGAAGAACTGCTTCAGATCAATTCGATATGCTTTTAACGTATTCCAATCCAATTCTTTTCTAAACTTGCAATATTCCAAATATTGCTCTACCGTCTTGTGATAACTCATGTCTTTACCTCCGTATCTTTTTGGATAGTGTAACATACTTTTTCATCAGTCAGACATGAGCACTCCATGTATATTATGAATTTTTCGTCGAATGACACAGAACCTGTATAACAGAATACCTTTCAGATAGTAGCAGTTTTGCACAAACGCAATGCAAAATAAAGATGTGAGAACACTTTGAATTGTTGAGCGAGAAGAATCATGTGAATACGAACTATGATCCTTCTCACTCCTTTTTTGTTTATTTTCACTTGATTTTTATGGCTTTAATCACATAAAAAAAGATCCCTTGTATATACCTTTTCCAAGACATCTTCTAATTCCTGACTAAAACGGTTTGCAACGATTACATCAGAGTATGATTTAAACTCCTCCAGACTATGATATACTTTGCTACCAAAAAATGTTTCCTCCTTTAATGTCGGCTCATATACGATTACTTCCACTCCTTTTGCCTTAATTCGTTTCATTACACCTTGTATTGAGCTCTGCCGGAAATTGTCTGAATTTGCTTTCATTGTTAGCCGGTAAATTCCTACCCGGACTTTTTTCCCTTCTTCGAAATTTGCTTTTTCTAAAATTCGGTCCGCAATGAAATCTTTTCTTGTGCGGTTTGCATCCACGATAGCCTGGATCAAATTATTGGGTACTTGATCATAATTTGCCAGTAATTGTTTTGTGTCCTTCGGGAGACAGTATCCTCCGTATCCAAAAGACGGATTATTATAATGTGTACCTATTCTCGGGTCCAGTCCCACGCCTTCTATGATCTGTTTTGTATTCAGTCCCCGCATCTCCGCATATGTGTCTAATTCATTGAAGAAAGAAACTCTCATTGCTAAATATGTATTAGCAAATAATTTAACTGCCTCTGCCTCTGTAGGATTAATATACAAAACAGGAATTTCTGTCTTAATTGCTCCCTCTTGTAGCATATTTGCAAATACTTCTGCTGATCTTTTTAATTTTTCATCCTTTAAATCTGTTCCTACAATAATTCTGGACGGATACAAATTATCGTATAAAGCGCGTCCTTCACGTAGAAATTCCGGTGAAAACAGAATATTATTGGTATGGTATTTTTCTTTGACCGATTCTGTGTATCCTACCGGGACAGTAGACTTAATAATCATAATCGCATTAGGGTTCACTTCTAATACCTTCTCAATTACATTCTCAACAGAAGAAGTATCGAAATAGTTTTTCTTCGGATCATAATTGGTTGGTGTGGAAATGATAATAAAATCAGCATTGGCATACGCCAATGCTGCATCTGTTGTTGCTATAAGATTTAAATTTCTATGTTTTAAATACTCCTCAATTTCCTTGTCAACAATCGGAGACTCTTTCCGATTAATCATTTGTACTTTTTCCTGTATAATATCTACTGCATAAACTTGATTGTTTTGTGACAATAAAATAGCATTGGATAACCCTACATATCCAGTGCCTGCTACTGCAATTTTCATTTTTTATTTTCCTTTCTATTTATAATGTTTAGGATATTTATCAGGTAATCTTAAAAGAGAACCTAACCATTCATTTCCTTTTTCATTGTAATATCTTGCCATTCCATAATATGGAGTAAACGTCATTTCTCCTAAAATAGCTTTTCCATCTTTATCATAAAAATCTACTCTAACATAAGGAAATGGCTTTGACAATTTTTCAGCACATTTTATCATTTCATCCAAACATAAAGGCTTTTTTGCTTTTTGCTCATTTTTATCACGCCCTATATCTAAAGGATTCCAGGACAAGTCATACCACTCTAATCGTAGTTTACCATCCTGTCTTTCCATGCAGACAAGAATTACTTTAGCCTCTCCATTAAAACAGTATATTTTATAATCATCTGGAAAAACTCCTGCATCTGTTTCAATATATTCTTCACATAGAATTAACGGTTTAATATGTGCATAATGTGGCTCATATACATGATATGCATAATTATCTTTCATCCAATAGTTTAATTTTTTTGTACTCTCAGCAATATCAAATTTGTTCTTATCATCACATATAATATTCATTTTGCATCCGTGATTGCATTTAATTGCGAATTTATTTGGGAATTTATCCCATTCGATTTCTTCTGTACTTTTGTACACTCCATACAGCTTGGGCATATACTCTATACAACCACACTTTTTAACATAACCTCTCATTCGATATTTATCTGCACATGTAACAATCAATGGATGCTGCCAATAAAGCATCAGCCATAGGATTTTTTCATTAAAATTATGTGGATCTTTTAAATTTAATTTTTTCCCGAACAATGTTTTGTATCTATATTTCACATACGAAATAGGAAATAATTTTTTTAATAAAGTTACAACTTCCCTTTTTAACGTCATCTTTTTTCTCTCCTTTGAAATCTGCCTATATATAATTTATGGATACAATTTTGCTTGTCTATGATTATATAAATCACGCATAAACATATAAATACACAAGCTCCTACACCTATTTGAGTCACTAGTGTCAAAATAGATTCCTTCATTTTTGCTCCAATCTGATCTACTAAAACATACATAATTCCACCAATCAGCAAATAGGTTACAGAATCTCTAAAGTATTTTCTAAAATTTAATTCTTTTCTTACTACAACCGTTTGATAAATACAAACTGTTCCCTCCGCTGCAACTGTTCCAAGAACTGCCCCCATTGCTCCTAATTTAGGAATTAATAATGAATTAATTATTAAATTTACGATAGCTCCTGCAAATAATGACATAATAAAATCTTTGTCTTTTTCATTTGGTAGTAAATACTGTGTTCGTATTACATTTGCCCAAGCTTTAAATACAATAATAGGAGTAATTGCTCTAATCAAAATCCCACAATCTGTAAATTCCTTTCCAAAAAAGACAGGTGAAAATACAGTTGCAATTCCGGCTATTCCAAAGGCCATAGCACTGCTTAGAAACATAACGAAATTCATTGATACTTCTATATACTTCCCGCTTCTTCCATATTGTTTATTTGCAATAACATTGGTCATTCTAGGAAGCATTACACTTCCCATGGCAGTAATAACTCCAAATGGAATATTAACAATTTTTTCTGTATTTTCATAAAATCCCGATTCTCGCATAGTACTCATGCTACCTAACATAATCTTATCCATAATGTGATATAAGCTCACTGCTATTACGGGCAAAAATAAAATAGCACATGGCTTGAGATGTTTAAACACCTCTTTGATCGATGGTTTGTATAAAACTATTTCTTCTCTTAAAAAAGGCCATAGTACTAATTGTGTTAATAAAATATTGATAGATAATATAAATACATAAATAGAAAGATCGTCGCTATTTCGTACAAAAATAAAAATTACAATAACTCCAATAAGTCTGATTATAGTATTTCTAATCGTAGTGATCTTAAACTTTTCTAGTCCAAAGAAGAACCAACTAATATCACTCATTGCCGAGAAAACATAAATCCCCTGCAATACCGCTATATTCCAATACTTTGGATGAAATACAATTAAATAAACCAGATAAATCACAAACATTATACTTGAAGTAATTACCTGAAGTCCCCATATGCTCCAAAATTCTCTGCTTAATTTCTCCTTATTATCTCTTACTTTAGCGACACAACGTATCCCATAATTCTTAAAACCAAGCATAGCAATAAGGACAAAATAATTCGCTATAGAATATGTATAGGAATAAATCCCAACATTCTCTGGACCTAAAACTCTGGAAATATAGGGTGCCGTTATCAGAGGTAATATAATAGATAATAACTGATACAGTGTACTATAAAAAAAATTTTTTTTTAGGGAATTCATAACTATACACTCCCTTTCTCCCTGCTCAATGTAATTCCTCCTGTTTTTGATCGTTTAAAAAAGAAAATAACCCAAACAAAAATTAATGCACGTGTGGTCAACGATGTATATATTCTGGCCATCGAAAAAATCATAAATTGAATAAGAACTAAATAAATAACTAAACTTTTGAAGTCCCTATATAATTTAAAATTTCTATAAATTCTCATACTGATATATCCAAATATAAGGCTTCCTAATATTATACCTTCCACTCCAAAATCGCTATAAAAATTAAAAAATAATGTACTATATGCGTTCATTGTAATATTGTCGCTTATTGGAATGAAGACCTCCAAATTATCTTTAATTGTCGACACATTTAATAATGCTTGTGGATAATCCATAATTTTAAATATTTTTAAGAAAAAGAAAATTGGTTGAATAAATCCATATGTAGAAAATAAGCCAAATGTATGTATATTTGCCAGAAAGCTATGTAAATGTATATCCATTAGTGTAATGCCTCCTGCAAGATATGCATACATGTTTAAAAAAATTTTTACTTCTGAATCTTCACTACGCTGCTGTGTAATAAATATAATTATTACAAACAAAAGCACTACAAATATAGGAATTTTCTTTATCCATTTTTTTATTTTCTTAGGTATCTGATATTTTCCACGACAGATTATAAGAATACATAAAGAGTATAAAATTAAAAAACTCCATATAGCTCTTGAGACTGTAGATATTGAATATAGAATAATTGCACAGATTGATAATATAAACATTTTCTTGTCTCTTTTACCTAAAAATATATCCACAATCAAAGTTGGTGCCAGTAAATATATTATCGGAGCGACAAACCAATCATGTATTATTTGGCTGTATGTTCCTCCCTTTAAAGTCCCGCTTCCAGAATCACCAGCTATTCCATTCATCATCCTGATATCTCCCCAAGAATAGCCCTGTGTTATAAATGTGATAATTATTGTAATTCTATAAAGACAATATATAATAACAATTATGCAAGCAATCTTAAAAAGCAAATAATTAGGCTCTCCTGCCTTATTTCCAAAATCATTTCTTTTTTTTGCAATTGCCCCTAATGCACCGATTGCAAATCCTACTAATCCTAAAAAAATGTATGTATAGGTCATTTCACTTACTTTATATAAATTATCTAATGCAAGCTTATTTAAAAAAATTAGTACTGACCAATATCCAAGAAAAACTGTCCCAGCATTATATATATTATTTGTTGCTTTAAAAAAGAAAAAAGCTAGTCCTAAAGAAAACAATATACTTACATATGCCATCTAACTTCTCCTATTTCTTCATAAATTTTATATACTTGATCAACGACTCTTTGTATTGAAAACTCTTCTACAGCTTTTTCTTTTCCAAATTGTGCAATAGTTCTCATTTCAGATTTATGCATTAATGCATATTCTATTTTATCTGCTAAATCCATAAAGCTACCTTCTTTATATAAAAGTCCGGTTTCGTTATTTTTGATAATTTCAGCAGTTCCTCCTGTATCAGCGCCAATTACCAATAATCCTGCCAGTTGATTTTCTATCGTTACCCTACCAAATGCTTCATTTTTTGAACAAGTTAATCCAATATCACACTTTTTTCGAAACTTCCTGAGGTCAGAAACATATGGCTCTATATGAACAATCTTATCCAAATTGTTTTCACAAATATAAAGCCTTAATTTCTTTTCATATTCCCTATCTTCCGTGTTACCTATAATAAACAGTTCAACTTGAAATTTCTTCTTTTCATTTAACTTTTTAATAGCTTTTACTGCATCTAGCTGTCCTTTTCCTGGTGCAATACGACCTGGTAAAATGAAAGTCGTTATCTGATTATAAAGAATTTCATTCTTTTCTATCCAATATTTATCGATTGGAACTCCATTGTAAACAGTAATAATTCTTCTCTTGAATTCTTTTTCAAATTTGTCTTTTACTGTATTAGAAATAGCAATGATTGCATTTGCTCTTTTTACATATTCCCATACCTTGTTCTTTGCAAAAATAGTTTGTCCCAAGTCTTCTTCCATTAATTGGCGTATATGCCACACATATGGGATTTGCAATTTCTGTGCAATTTGGGCTCCCATCTGATGATTTAATCCATTTATATGAATTATATTGATATTTTCACCCTTCAATATTCTATAAATTTTTAGCATATAAAAGGTATTACATATATATTTTAAAGTAAATTTTACTCCAGTTGTTCTCGTTATGTAATTAAGGTTCACCCTCATATTAAATGCTGGTATGATAAAGCATTTAATATTTTTTTTTGATCTTAAACTCTCTAAGTTTGCTCCACTACTCAAAACTAAAACAATCTTGTTTCCGCGCTCAGCCAGTTCACAGGCAATATTTAGCATTGAAAGTGAAGCTCCATCTTGATTTGTTGAACTGCTTATGGAAAAAAAACAAATTTTCATATATCTATCCCTCCGTTTCCAGCCTTTTTGACTTTTCCCAAAGAGTGTATTCCTTTTTCATTGTAAAAATCTCACGATTTCCTACTAATTGGCTATATACCTTTTCGCAATTATCACGCAGCTCTTTTTTAGCTATATTACTACTTAACTTATTATACAAGCTCATTGCCTCAACAACAGTTAGCATACCATTCTTATTTTCCATAATCTTTAGTAATGATCCAGTAATTTTTTCTATCTCACATGTATCTATGTTTATATAAACATGCATCAAAACCGATATTTCTGGATGATTTTCATGAATGATATAAATGGAACTTGGAGAAATACTAAAATTTCCTAATGAATACACAGCTTTCATACCGCTTTCAAAAACATGGAATTTTTGAACAACATGAGGATGGTTCCCAATTACCATGTCCACCCCAGCATTTTCCAATTCCTGCATAATGTATTCCGTATATGTACCTATTTCTTGGTTAAACAAGCCACCACTATGAAGGCACACTATTACTAAATCGGCCAAGTCTTTTGCACGTTCAACATCTTGCTTCATTTTTGCTATATTCTCTTCAACAATATCTCCTTTTGTTATATTGTCGATTTTAGGATTATTGTGTAATATCCCCAAACGTCGTTTTATTTTCATCCGTTGTTCTAAAGAAGTAAACTTTCTTATTCTTTTTGATAATCGACTTCTAAAATTATTTTTGTTTATCGTTTGATAGAATTTGCTTTCCTCATTTTTCTGAGATTTTAACATATTAACAGCATATGCTTTATCTTTTGGAAGGTAAACATGATTATCCTCTATATTGGTTCCATATGTATATGATAAAAGTGCTACCTTTTTTTCACCTATGTCTATTGTCACAATTTTATCTCTCTCTTCTTGAGATCTTGCTGTTCCAAAATGCTTAATTCCTAAATCATCTAATAAATTTAGTGTTCGATTAATTCCATAAACTCCTCTATCAAGGCAATGATTATTCGCTGTCGATACATAATGAATACCCGCTTTTTTCATCTCTATAGCAAAATTGTCTGGTGTATTAAAAGAATACAATTCTTTAGTGTAACCGCACTTTTTGCCTGCAAATACAGTTTCTAAATTTCCAACTACTACCTTTGATTCATGCAAAAGTGATAAAATATTTTCAAAGACATATGAAAAATTATAGTCTCCATTCTTATGCGCAGCCTTTAATAACGGTTTCTCGCACATAATATCTCCTGTAAAACTAATTTTATATAATTTCTTTTCCATTCTCATCCTCGCAATATAAACTAAATTCTGAATCTATCTTTTCCAGCGGATTCGATGTGCATCTTTGATAAATTTCATTTATATCTGATATAAGTAATTTCTTTTCTTCCGTTGATAATTCTCGGTACAATTTATCAACCGGCCATACTGTTATCATTCCTTCTTTATCTTCTACAATTTTTAAAATAGAAAAAGATATTTTCTGGATCTTTTTTGATTTCCCATTAATATAACAATGAATCATTATCGAATATTCAGGTTTACTTTCTGCCACCATATAGTCCGCACTTATGGACTGATTAAAACTTCCTAATGAATATGCAAACATCTTCTTATCATCCATTTTTATTTTCTGTACTACATGAGGATGATTTCCAATTACGATATCACAGCCCGCTAACTTTAAATAATTCATTAAAAATTCAGCATATTCTCCTGGTACAGTATTAAATTGTCCTCCAAAGTGTGGACATGCCACAACTATATCTGCTATTTTCTTTGCTTCTACAATATCATTTTTCACTAGTTTTATATAGTTATTATTCGTATCACCATACTCAATCTTATCCGTACGCGGTTTCATATAGGGAATTCCCAATTTTAATTTAGTCCTTGCAATTATTCTAGTTAGTGTTCTTTTTTGTTTACTGGAAAGTTTGCCTGTGAAATATTTTTTTATGTTAAATTGTCCTTTTAATTCTGGATTGTCTACTCTTCCCTGTTTCCTTAGTAAATTGACAAAATAATCATTATTTTCGTTCAATACAATTCCTGTATTTGATTCATTAGTAGAATACGTATATGCTAAAAACGCAATTCTAACATCAGATATTGTTTTCATTTTGATTCTTATTACATGTTCTGAGTCTAGATTCGTTCCTACATATTCTATTTCATTTTTATTTAAACATTTTATTGTTCTCCGTAATCCTTTGATCCCTTTATCCAAACAATGGTTATTCGCTGTTGTTACCATTGAAATTCCTGCATCTTTCATAGCTTGGACCAATTCATCCGGTGCGTTACATGTCATATACTGCTCTTGATAATTATTATTGCTACCTCCACATACCGTTTCAAAATTTCCCACAACAAAATCTGATTGTATAAAAATATCCTTCACTTTTGAAAACACCTGGCTAAAATCATATCCACCTTTTTTCTGGCTAGCTTTTAACAATTGTCTATCACATGCAATATCTCCAATAAAAGTTATTTTCACAGCCTTCTCCTCCTAGTAATCTTTATTTTTGTTGATTCTTGATTTGCCCTAGTAAGGGTTTATATAAAGGCCACTTTCCTATCTGATCTTCTATCTGTGTCACATCTGGATCGGCACCTGGATTTCCTTCAATTAATACAATCGTTCCATCCTCTTTAATAGTCACATCCCACCCAACGTATCTCACTTCCGGATGAACTATAGCGGCCTTTTTTACTGTGTCAACAATATTATCCCATTGTGGAACTTTAAAACCCACAATCGGTTTTCCAGAATCAGGATGGACAACAAAGCGATTCCAGTTCCTATCCACGCCAACCGTACATACGATTCCTGTTTGAACGTCGACTAAAGATGCAATACCATGGTGATGGAAATTATCTGCAAATTTCCCTTTTCTACCAAGTCTCAAAACTCCCGCCATAACCTTTACAGAACCATTTGCACAAACAAGCGTTACTATCCGAAAAGAATTGACAGAACTCTCATTAAACTCAGCCAACTCTTTATGCTGTGTCAGTACTTCTTCCAGCAATAATTTCTGTTTTAGAGCTTTCTCATAAAAGGAATCAAAATTCTGAACAGATTTTGATTCAATAACTTGTATTCCTTTTCCAAACATCCCATCCGGACATTTTGTAAAAATTTTACCTTGTTCATTCAAAAATTTCTTAACCGTATTCTTAGAACATTTTGTTACATCAAGCCATTTTCTTCCTATATACTCCTGGAAATGTTCATTAAAAAGCGGCTTTTGGTCGAAGAACTTCCGCGAATTAGGATCATTACAAATTTTAATAATTTTTACTAATTTCCCATGAGTAATAAATGAATCTCTTTCTTCCCTTTTTTTATAATAAAAGCGATATTGGATATAATCGATCAATTCAATATCATATCGATATTTTTCCCATAAAAAATCTGCTGTTATTTTTAGTTTTTTCCATGTAGATGCATGGGGATCAATATTTATATAGATATCTTGAAATAACCGTTCAAATTTTTGCCGTAGTGTCTCTTTCATACCTATTTTTCTTCTCCTACATTATACTATCTACAATCCTCTAAAATCTTTTTAATGTTTTCTTCTCCCAACCTTTCTGGTGTCCTGCCATGTGCCCGAAAATCCTGTCCCAATGCCGCTCCCGCAATTTCTATCAAAGATGTTGCGATTGGAGTTGAAATAGCAAGTGCTTTTCCCAATGATTCCAGCATAACAAGTCCCTGTGGAACATCTTCCGTGATATAACGGGAGTTAACAGTCACAGGTCCTTTTGCTCTGGTTGGCATTGCCGCATAGGAGAAAAATACCTCTTTTGCATCTTTCTCATCATCCAAAGAATTTCTGAATTTGCAGGCTTCCACATAAGAAAGTCGTTCAAATCCCATTGTCTCTAATATATCCATCTTTTCATTATCCAGTTTTTCCAATACATTCCATGCATGTTCTGTAAAGGCGCGATGATACATACAAAAATCATTTCCCATAGCATCAATCATCGGTATGCTTAACACAGACCCAATCGTATGAACAATCATATTAGGATTATGTAAAGCTGCTCCCACTACACTGTCCATGTAATAGAACGGAAATCCTAACTGCTCAAGTTTTTCCTTTACAATCGGAAGATTTTTAGCAGGATAAACACCCAGTGGATTCCTTACATTCCGAAATCCAACCTTAAAGAAACCTGGCTCCATAATACGTCCATCAATGAATGAGCTCTGTGCTTCTACAACAGAAATTTTTTTATTTCCACAGTATTTTAAAACATATGCTGTTGAAAAATATCCTGGATTGATAAGCAGGATCTGTCCATCTTGAATATATGGCGCGATTTTTTTAATCAATTCTTCGTGGTAATTCGTCTGAATATAAATAAGAATAACATCCATTTCGGATAATACCGCCAAATCCCTTGTAACATTAGCAATATGACCTTCTTTTTTCACTACCTCTAAATCTTGTGGATTCATACTTCCATTTTCTCCAAAATCAAGGAGGGTCATTTTTCCGTTATGTTTTTTTAAAAACTCAAAATTATCATCATGCATTGCGTTTGATGTTTTTACTAATGTTACATGTAGACCTCTGTATGCCATATCTGCCGCTACCGCACATCCGCCATTTCCTGCTCCTACTACCGCTATTTTCATAACACCTTCTCCTTTATCTCATTAATTTTGTGCATCTTTCAATGTTTTCTTGATGAATACTTCTTCCAATACTTTTTCTGTCAAATCACCAAATGTTGGTCCACATGTAATCTGATTTGATCCCGGGCAAACATTATATTCAATAAAAATAGGATCACTATTTGTATCCACTGAAAAATCCCATCCGATCAGCTTAAAGTGAGCAAGTTTTCTGTGCTCTCTTTTCACAGTCTGTACAATATCCTCATATGATGGAACAATAATATCTTTAAAATAAATTCCATTTTGATTCTTGGATCGCCATTCTGCTTTTCTGTTTACTCCTAATTCATTAAGAGATCCATCTTCATGTATTGGGCATGCATATCCTCCGGCCCCAATATTATCAACCCTTGCATTGCTGGCCCCCATTCTTAAAATCGAAGAGAGTATATATACCTCTCCTTCAAACAAAAAAGACACAATTCGAATCGTATTCAATGAAGAGGGATTTAGTTTTGAAAGGATCTCATGTTGTTTTACGACTCCCTGCACAATATAATTGGCTCCCATTTTTTTTAGTGCCTTAACGAGTTCTTCTTTTTTATATTTTCCCGGTGTGAAAAAAGTAATTAATCTGCCTTCCCCACTGTCTATTGACGGCTTTATTAAAAACTCCTGCTGATATTCCAGACAGTTTTTCACAGCATCCTCTTTGGAAATAATTTCCTGATCCCCTTTATAAAAAACTCCTGCTATATTTTTTACAATCGTTTCAGGCTTTTTTAAATTCGGAAACCATACATTATGCAGACATTTATCTTCCCCAAAACGGCGAAACTGTGTATTGCTGAAATATGGGACAATCGTTCCATACCACAAATCATCGGGAATATATCTTGGATCTACTTTTTTATCTCTATCAGCAAAAATCTGATACCACATTTTTTTAGGCTTTAAGCCATATTTTTTCCAATAAGGAACTACGATCTTTTCATATTCTTCATCACATTGATAACCATTGTTCATTCTTTTCAGCCGAATACGCGCTTTTTTTCGATAGGAATATTTACGGTATTGTGATTCCATTATGAAATTTAAATCATCCCATTTTTTTCTGAAATTACTTCGCATTTTCTTTTCCCCCGTTTAATATGGATATTTCATTGTATTTCATCATAAAGATTCCTTCTTCATAGTCTGGCTCTCTGTTTTGATTCACCTTTTTTTCCAGATTATTCACAATCAATCTCATATGATTGACCCCACATTCATAGGCGTGAGGATATCCCCCGCCAAATCTCGGGTTTACTTCTGAAATGTAATATTTTCCCCCATTTTCAAACACATCAATATCAATCTGTCCCCGGTAACCCATCTCCGTAACAAACTCTTGAATTAACTCATTTAAAACCGGATCAATAAAAGAAACTGCTTTATCTGTTTCTCCTGCTCTCATAACGAGTTTCTTTTTTGTAAAAACAGATACCAGCTTCCCACTAATCAGATCAATATAACAGTCCGCCCCAATTTCCTGGCCTTCCAAATATTCCTGAATCATCAACCCATCATTATGATCAAATAAAAGATTTATCGTTTCACGGTCATATACTTTACTGATTGCAATAGATGCACTTCCACAAACCGGTTTTACAAAAACCGGATATTTTGCCTCACCTTTCTCCACATCCACAAAAAATTCTTTTTTGTCTATATAGCTTTTCGCACAACGATAATGATGATGCTCCAGCCACTGATACATCTCCCATTTGTTTAGAGACCGTTCACAGACTTCATAGTCCGAACCAATTACGCAAGTTCCTAGCTCCATAAACCGCCCTTTATTTTGTGCTATTAAGGACAGTTCCGGATCAATCAGGGACAATACTCCGGTAATTTCTTCTTTTTTACAGATCTCCAAAATTTTTTCAATATATCCAGGATCTGTCATTCTTGGAACAATATAAAAGGCATCGGCTTCATATAACGCCGGTGCCAATCTGCTCATATCAGTTGCTACTACTTTTCCTTTTCCCTGCAATTCTTTTTTGAAATACTGTATAATTTTATTTCTTGTCCCTACACTCAATACTAAAATATTAATCATAGTGCTTCCCCTTTAAATATTCAAAAAATAATGGCGTTCCGCCTGTATGTAAAAATAACACATTACTGTCAGTTACTTTCTTCTCTTTCAGATATTCTTTCATTCCCCAGAACGCTTTCCCCGTATAAGTCGTATCCATAGGGATTCCATATTTTCTGAGGCTTTCCTCGATTGTTTTTTCGATCTTCTGATTTTCTTTACCATAACCTGAACCGGTATACTGGTCAAGAAAAATGATCTTTTCCTCCAGCTCATCCGTCGAAACATCCGACAGGTATTCTTTCACACTGTCGCAAACGACCTTTTTTCCATAAGGATTTTTTCTTGCAATACTGATTCCTACAATTTTCCTGTCATCCTGATGTAACAGTTGCCCACAAATCAATCCTGCCTGTGTTGTTCCGGTACCAGATGCATGAAAAATATAATCAAAGTGAAGTTGTCGCTGTTCCTCATATTCCCTAATCTCTTCATAGCATTGTACATATGCTTCTGTCCCGATATTTCCATGTCCTCCACCCATGATAAAATAAGGGTTCCAACCTTCCTGGCAAAGTTCCGCTAGCTTCTGCTCAATCGTATCGTGGACTTCTGTAACCGGGCACTCTATGATCTTTGCCCCAAAATACTCCATCATTTTCCTATTATATGTATTGTCAGAAGCTTCTTGGGGACTGATAATCATACATGGAAATCCCTCTGACACAGCCATGTTTGCAATAATTCGGCCGTGATTAGAACTTCCACTCCCATAAGTGACAATATAATCTGCATTTTTCTTTTTGATATCCTGTAAAAACAGAGCTGCCTTTCTTGCTTTATTTCCACCAAAAGAAAACGGCAGAAGATCCTCTCGTTTTATATAAAGTCGATTTTCATTCTTTTCAAGAAGGTAAACAGGTGTTTTACAACTCGGGATTCCCATTTTTTTTAAACTCCTCCTTTGATATTTCATAATAAAAACGATCTACATTTCTTCCTCTGTTTTTTACTTTTCCACATTCTGTTCCTAATTTCTGAAATCCTGTTTTTTCAAAAAGTTTCTGTGCAGAGATATTCTCACATTCTGTATATAAGTAAACCTTATCCAAGTCCAGTTTTGTAAACGCATATCGAAGAATCTGCCGTGTTGCTTCTGCCGCAACCCCTTTTCCTTTATAGGCCTGCTCTCCCATTGTGATATAGTATTCCCCTTGTTTTTCCTGAATTCCAAGAATTCCGATTACTCCAACAGGACAACCATCTACTTCAATAATTCCGTCAAATCTATCTGTGCGATCTTTTGTTTTATTGAACCATATTTCTGTTTTCTGTTGATCAAGGGGAAGCTCATAGTGTAAAAACTGATGATTTCTTGCATCATTGATCCATTTCACTTTCAAAGGAATATCCTTTTTCTCCATCTTTCTGATACTAATCCGCATTATTCTGATCTTCTCCTTGCATCATCCAGTCTTCCTGCCGGGATCTCACTTCCAACAAGAATATCCGATTTTTTTAATACCTTTTCTACTGTTTTCTTCAGTATCTGAATATCCATTTTTAGTGTGCAATGTTCTACATAATATAAGTCATATGCAAATCTTTTTTCCCAACTAATTGCGTTTCTGCCATTTACCTGGGCAAGTCCGGTAAGACCCGGCCGCACATCATGCCGGTGAAATTCCTCTGGAGTATAGTATGGGAGGTATTCCATCAACAGCGGTCTGCATCCTACAATACTCATATCTCCCTTTAAAATATTAAATAGTTCTGGGAGCTCATCTAAACTGGTACTTCTTAACCACTTTCCAAATTTTGTTAATCTGATATCATCTGGAAGAAGATTTCCATTTTCATCTTTGTGATCTGTCATCGTTCGGAACTTGTAAAGTCTAAACGGCCTTCCATTCTTTCCCGGCCTTTCCTGTTTAAAAATCACCGGACTTCCCAGTTTTATTTTCACCAATCCTGCTGTCACCAGCAGCACCGGACTCAACACAATAATTCCGCCCAATGCACATATAAAATCCAACGGCCTTTTGACGCATACCTCATAAAATCCTTTCCTTCTCTTCATATCTCACACCTACTCAAAACACCCTCTAATAATCTCAATCACAATCTCCTGTTCTTTCGCTGTCATTTTATTATCACTTGGCAGGCACAGCCCCCTTTGGAAGATATCCATTCCCACATCCAGTGGTCTCCCATCCTCTCCCATGGCTCCTCCCATAATATAGGCATTGGTTTTTGCACGCCCATTTCCTTCTCTTGTGACAAACCCATTCAGCCGGTAGATCGGCTGCATATGCATCGGCTTCCAGATTGGCCGGCCTTCCGCGTTATATTTTGCCAATGTTTCCAGGATTTCCGTCGGACAACTCTTTCCCGGTTCACTGATATAAAGAGCTTCCTGTTCTCCCCGTACCTGTCTGCACATTGCTTCCGGATCGATCAGCAGACAGCTCAGCCAGAAGTTTGGCTCACTATTTTCTTTATCATAAGGATTCATTTTCACCGGAAGGCCTTGCAATCCTTTCTTATATCTTTCATAGATTGCTTTTTTCTGTGCGATATGTTCTTCCAGATACGGAAACTGCCCCCGTACGACGCCAGCGATCACGTTGCTCATGCGGTAGTTATAGCCCAGTTCCTCATGCTGATACCACGGTGCGTTCTCTCTGGACTGTGTGGACCACTTCCGCACTTTATTGGCCGCTTCTTCCTCATTGGTCAGAAGCATCCCTCCGGAAGATCCGGTGATGATCTTGTTTCCATTAAACGAGATACAGTTATAAGTTCCAAATGTTCCTGTCTGCACGCCTTTATAAGTGGCACCAAGAGATTCTGCCGCATCTTCGATAATAACCGCGCCATGCTTTTCACAGATTCCACGGATCTCATCCATCTTCCCAGGCGTACCGTAAAGATGCGCCACTACGACAACTTTTACTTCCGGATACAGCTCAAATGCTTTTTCCAATGCTGCAGGATCCATATTCCAGGTTTCGTATTCCGTGTCAATAAAGACCGGCACGCCTCCTTCATAACCCACCGGATTGACGGTGGCATCAAAGGTCATGTCCGAACAGAATACCTGCTCTCCCGGTTTTACTCCTGCCAGTTTGACCGCCATATGGAGCGCCGCTGTCCCGGCCGAAAGTGCGACTGCGTATTTGCATCCGATCTTTTCGCAGGCAAGCCGTTCTGTTTCATGAATATTTTCCCCAACGGTCGACATCCAGTTTGTTTCATATGCCTCCTTGACATACTCCAGTTCCGGTCCGTGCATCGTCGGGCTGGAAAGCCATACTTTTGTTTCAAAAGGTTTTATTTTCTTATCCATCGTTCTCCCTCTTTTCATTCCTTCTTTATAAAAAAAGAAGCCCCTTTTAGAGCTTCTTACATCTATTTCTTTTCTCCTGTCCGGATTCCGATCAATATCTTCCTTTTCTGTCCAAACAGTTCTTTTTCT
>ENA-ORTH01000057-ORTH01000057.1-human-gut-metagenome-genome-assembly--contig:-NODE-57-length-123170-cov-5.059513_pt1 | contig 123170 bp, 95 predicted proteins | sample MGYA00241914_ERZ509192 | MGnify/ENA primary metagenome ERZ509192 (study PRJEB26280, sample SAMEA2338826) | human gut metagenome | biome: human gut; feature: human-associated habitat; material: faeces...
TTATTGCGGCGTGCGCATCCTTAGCGGAGCGTTTTTGTAATAGGAAGGAGCTTTCTCGCATTAGTGTGACAAAGTCTTTCCTATTACACAAAAAAGGTTTTAAACAACTATTTCTAAGTCATAAAAACCTATGACTAAAAAGCCGTTTAAAACCTCTTTCACCTTTGGTCAACCGTCACACTCTCACAGCTATGCAAGCAATCTGACGTGCTCTAAATATTCCTCTAATTCTAATTTCGTTGGCAAATCATGATTATCCGTTTTTGAAGTCACGATAATGGCTCCCATTGCATTGCCCCTCACTACAGAGTCATGTATGGAAAGATTTTCCAAAATTCCACTTAGAAATCCGGAAGCGAACGCATCTCCTGCTCCAATTGTATCAATCACTCGACTTACAGAAAATCCTTTCACATACGCGCCAACTCCATCGGAAGTTTTATAATACGCTCCTAGAGCTCCCAGTTTTATTACAACAACTTGTACACCTTTTTCCAAATAAAAGTCAGCGATATCTTCTACACGCTCTTTCTTTGTCAGGATTTTCCCTTCTGCAATGCCGGGAAGAATGATCTCACTACGGAATGCTATGCGGTTTAAAACACTGCGCATTTCCTCTTCTGACTTCCACAAGTTACGCCGGATATTGGGGTCAAAAGTAACTTTCATTTTACATTGTTGAGCCTTCTCTATCGCCCAAAAGCAGGCCTCTTGACTACTCTTCGACAAAGCTGCCGTAATCCCGCTGACATGCAAAATTTTAGCATTTTCAAAATTTGTTTTTTTCATATCGCAGATATCTATATGGGAAGCGGCAGAATTCTGTCTAAAATAAAATACTTTAGGGTCCCCCGTTTTGACCTTTGACTTTATATAGGAACCGGTCAAATAGTTGGAATCCATATACACTCCACTATCGTCAATCTTTTCTTTATGAATAAAATCCAAAATGTATTCACCATAAGGATCTTTTCCCAGTCTCGTCACATATTTCACTTTGTGCCCCAGACGAGTAAGTCCCACTGCCACATTTAATTCCGCCCCCGCAAGCCCTCTAGAATAGCGGGAAACATCTTTAAACTCACCTTCTTTTGATGCAATAAAAACCACCATCGCCTCTCCAAAGGTTATCACATCAATCAACACACATACCTCCTATGTATAATAACTTTCAACCTTATTGTCAGATTTACAAAGCTTATATTTGTGTGTCAGTCAATGGTAGAATAGTTCTCTTTGATACTTAACAGAATAGGTATGATATTTTTTTAACGATTATCTATACCCCATACTTCTGGATATTTTTTTTGCACATTTCTTGACACACTCGCCTATTTTTTCTATTTTTTCTTTGGGAAACATGTCCAAAAAACCTGCAGCGCTGACTGCTGCTATCATATTCCCTCTGTAATCAAAAATTGGTGCCGCTACACATCGAACCCCAATCTCATTTTCCTCATCATCAATCGAGTATCCTCTTTGTTTTGTGACATATAAATCTTGCAGCAGTTCTGAGTACCCCGTACAAGTCTTTTCTGTAATTGCAGGCAAACCTCGTCTATGTACAATAGACTCGACTTCCTTTTCACTTAGACCAGAAAGCATTGCTTTACCCAATCCTGTTGCGTGCATATACGCGCGTTTGCCAATTTGTGAATACATACGGATGTTGCTGAAAGAACTAATTTTTTCCAGATATACTACTTCTCCCTCATCCATAGTTCCTAAATGCACAATCATACCTGTCTGTGCACGCAGTTCTTCCAAAAAAGGAAGTGCCTCCGTTTTCAACTGTAAATTGTTGAGATACAAACTGCACAAATCTACCATTCTCATCCCGATTCTATAATAGTTATTTTTATTTTTTTCCACATATCCGTGTTCCGCCAGTGTAGCAAGAATCCGGCTGACAGTACTCTTATTCAAGCCTAATTGTGCAGACAATTCTTTCACTAACATTCCTTCCGGTTTGTTTCCCAAAGCTTCTAAAATTTCGAAAGCTCGGTCTATTGATTGTACTGTTGGCGTAGACATATATCTTTCTCCTATAATTGTATTTTGCATTATTATACCATATCTTGGAAGTTCAACCAATAGACCCCCTTGCAAATGTCCTAAATTTTGAATATTATAATTACGCTTATATTTCTCTAATTCCCCCCAGTCAAATGCAACACAAGTTTAGAATTACTCTTTATCAAAATAGTCTCTTGATTTGCCGCCCCCTCTTTACGCACTTCAGAAAATGTCACGTCTTCCATAAACCCTATTCTCAGAAAATAGTTAACCGCCCTTCCAAAATCACTGGTTTGTATCGTCAACCTCCTGAGAGTCTCTGTATCCGAAAGTGTCTTATGAATGTATTCAAGAATACTGAACTGGCTCAAATTCCATCGTAAATCCAGCATACTGGTTATCGCTTGATTGATTTCCTTTTTTAAATTCTCTATGTTTGACGTTTTTAGATTTTCCTTCTTTATCAACCAACTTCCGCCACACGCAAGCATCCGGGGAAATTCCAAATACTCTTTGACATTACTATTGTTTATTCCTCCAGTTGCCAAATACCTCATCTCTGGAAAAGGAGCAGATATGGCTTTTAGCATAGCTAAACCTCCCATTGGAACAGCTGGAAATATTTTTACGCACTTTAACCCCAACCTTTGTGCCAGCTCTAAATCTGTTGGCGTCATGCACCCAGGAAAAGGCAAAACATTTCGATCCTGGCAATATTGAATCACCTCTGGATAGATACCGGGAGACAGAATAAACTCTGCTCCCGCCTGAATCGCTATTTTCGCTGTCGCTTTTGTCAAAACGGTCCCTGCTCCCACCAATATCTCGGGATACTCCTTTTTTAGTATCTTAATTGCCTCTTCTGCAGCTTTTGTGCGGAATGTAATTTCAACAATCGGTAGCCCACATTCCATCAATGCCTGACCTAAAAGCAACGCATCCCGTGCATTTTCCAGGGTCACCAATGGTATTATGCCATATTCTTGTATTCTCTGATATACAGAATCTGAATATAAATTTTGCAAAACTTACTTTCTCCCCTCATAGCAATAAGCATATGCCTCGCTGGCAATAAACTCACCTTGACCTAACTTCCCTACAAAAGTCGCATGATCTACCACAACTTTTCCTCTCAAAAGCACTGTTTCCGGACGCCCTATCTGTTCTCGTCCTTCGTAAATATTGTAATCTACGCCATTGGGATTGTCTTCCAAGCGGATTGTCCCTCTGTACGTCGGATCAAAGATGACAATATCTGCATCAGAGCCAACTGCAATCGTCCCTTTTCTGGGATATATACCATTGATCTTAGCTGGAAGAGTCGCACATACCTCTACGAATTTCTGCTTTGAAATCTTATTCTGAGCAACACCATTGGTCCAAATCATATTAATACGATCTGCTGCGCCAGGAGCTCCATTGGGAATATCCACAAAATTATTCCTGCCCTCCTGCTTCATTTCAGCTAAATCAATACCGCAGTGATCCGATACAATCGCGCTTAAAATTCCGTCACGAACCCCCTGCCACATAGCCTTTAATTCCTGTTCATCTCTCAAAGCGGGAGAGCAAACATATTTTGCCGCTTCATTAAAATCAGGGTTATCCAATTTTTCCTTTGTCGTGGTCAGATATTGTGTACAAGTTTCTCCATAAACTCTTTGTCTCTTTGCCTTGGCCTCTGCCACCGCATCCGCTGCTCCTTTACAGGAAATATGTACAATAAATACCGGCGTATCTATCTGCTCTGCGAGATAAATTGCCCTTTTTGTAGCCTCAGTCTCTACCATTGGTGGTCTGGATACTGCATGATATTTGGGTTCTGTTTTTCCTGCCTTCACACATTCTGTCTGAAGCATTTTTATAATTTCTCCATTCTCTGCATGTACAAAAACAGTTACTCCTACCTTTTTGCTCTCTTCCATAACTCTTACTAAAGTGCCGTCATCCACATGCAGAGGGGAACCAATATAAGCCATAAAAGCCTTAATACTGGCAATTCCATATTTGGGAAGCTCTTTGATCTCCTCAAACATAGAATCTGTCACTTCTGTGATCAGAGAATGTAATGCAAAATCCACACACGTTTTCCCTTTTGCACGTACATGAATTCGATGCAAGGCAGATTCAATCAATCCACACCCTGGGTCTTGAGGCGCATAATCAATAATCGTCGTCGTCCCTCCAACAATCACCGCCTTCGTCGTCTCATAGCCCGCAGTATCTCTGTCACCAGAATTACACAAAGCTTCAAAATGTGTATGTTGATCGATTCCCCCAGGAAATACATATTTCCCCTCAGCCTGTATCACTCGTTCTGCATCTGCATGAAGATGTTCCCCGATTGCGACAATCTTTTCTCCTTCCACCAAGATATCCGCTTTAAATTCGTTCTCTGCTGTCAAAATAGTCCCATTTTTTATTAAAATTCCCATTTGCTTCCTCCTTTTTCTTCTATTTCTATTTTTTCCGTGTTTTCTGAATCGACGTGATTGTAACTGCCAAGAATATGACGAGTCCCTTTGCAATATCCTGATTATAGTACTGTACATTACACAATGTCAGTCCATTCGTGAGGACACCTATAATCATAGCTCCCACAAAAGTTCCTGCAATATTAAACTCTCCATTTTTAAAAGCCGTACCGCCTACATATACCGTTGCTAAAGCCTCCATCAGATAGTCATCACCCGCCGTTGGATGTGCAGTTCCCAAACGAGAAGACAAAATCAACGCTGCTAAGCCTGCTCCGATTCCGCTGACAACATAAGACCAGATCAGATTTTTCTTAACATTGACACCAGACATCATTGTAGACTCTTCATTTCCTCCAATTGCATATACATGCCTGCCAAATCTCGTATAATTAAGAAGAACAAAAACGATAATTAGAAAAATAATCATGAAGAAGATGGACGTTGGAATTCCCATAAAAAACTGTGCTCCAAAAACTCCAAATTCTTCCGGCATACCGGAAATGGGATGCCCTTTTGTATATGCTTGATTCACTCCAGAAATCAAAAATCCAATGGACAACGTCGCAATGAAATCAGGAATTCCTATAAACGCAACAGCCACACCACTCAAGCTGCCAAGAATGGCTCCTACAATCAGAGTAATGATAGCAGTAAGCCATACGGGAACGCCAAAATCAACCATCAAAGCCCCAGCTACAATTCCCAGAAAGCTAGCCGCATAACCAATGGTCAAATCAATTCTTCCAGTAATCATTACTACTGTTAGCCCCGTCCCTAAGATACTCAGAATTACGATCTGGCGCAGAATTGTCAATAGATTACCAAGGCTTAGAAACGTAGATGGCTGTAATGCAGAAAACACAATAAACATGAATATCAAAAACAAAACCGTGCCATACTTCGTAGCATACTCTGAAATTCTTATTTTCTTATCCTTTACCGCTGTCTTTAACATAATTATCCTCCTATTGAATATTTCAGAATGGTTTCGGCATTCCGGAATTCATCTGGCTGCAAGATTTTGACAACCTCGCCCTCTTTCATAATCGCAATCCTGTCGCAAATAGACTGAACCTCCGGAATCTCTGAAGAAATAATAATAACTGAAGCTCCTTCTCCCGAAATCCGTTCGATCAGAGAATAAATTTCACTTTTTGCACCGACATCAATTCCTCTCGTAGGTTCATCAAAAATGTAAATGTCCACAGGCATGTCTATAAATTTTGCCAGTACCACTTTTTGCTGATTTCCTCCACTTAGACTTCCGGCTGAATTTTCTATGCTCGCACAAGCTAACTGAAGATTATCTTTTGATTTTAAAATGCTCTCTTTTTCTTTTTTCTGATCGATAAATCCTAATCGACTGAAATTTTTCAGTTTCGTCAGCGAAGCATTTTTTCGAATGGACATATTCATAACTAAACCCTGTTTTCTTCTTTCCTCGGGAATTAGTACCAAGCCTGCTTTCATAGATTCTCTGATATTCTTAAAACGCACTTGTTTTCCTTTATAGGTGACAACTCCGCTCTTTAGAGGATCAATTCCCAATAGAGCGCGTATCATCTCCGTGCGCCCCGAACCTACCAGACCGTAAAACCCTAATATTTCTCCTTTGTGCAGAGCAAAACTTACATCCTTCACCATTTTGTCGCAACTTACATGTTCTGCCTGCAAAATTACTTCATCTAATATTTTTGTTTCTTTTCGGATGTCCAAGCTTTCTGAGTTACGATTCACCATGTCTTTAATCAACTGTTCCTGAGTAATTTCAGCAACTGGATAAGTAGCGATAACTTCCCCATCTCTCAAAACCGTAATTTCATCACATATCTCAAAAATTTCCTCTAATTTATGAGATATGTATATAATTGTTTTTCCCTGGCTCCTCAGATACTTCATATATTTCAAGAAATCGTCAATCTCCTGTTTCCCTAGCCTCGCAGTAGGCTCATCCATGATGATAATTTCTGCATTTAAAGACAAGACTTTTGCAATCACTAACATTTGTTTTTGGGAAACACTTAGGCTGCTTACTTTTGCTCTGACATCCAAATCAATTTTTAGATCCCTTAAAACCTTCTCTGTTTCCTCGAACATAAGCTGTCGATCTATCATTTTTAACTTATTACATTGTTCTCTTCCCAGATAAATATTCTCTGCAACCGTAAAATACTCAACCAATGCCAATTCCTGAGGAACAATCGCCAATTTCTGCACCTGTGCTTCCATCACCGATTTAATTTTTGATTCTCTGCCAAAGAGATACACTTTTCCCTCATCGCATTTTAACAGGCCGCAAAGCATTTTCATTAAAGTCGATTTTCCAGCGCCGTTTTCTCCCAAAAGTGCGTGGATTGTTCCTTTTTTTACTGTCAAATTAGCATTATGGACCGCACAGATTCCACCAAAATATTTACTAATATTAACCATTTGAACTGCCAATTCCTGTTCAGCCATAAATTGCTCCTTTCCCTTTTTTCATTTCTGGCTGCTTTGCGCTATACAAAGCAGCCAGATACAGCGTCAAATATCACTCACCATTTTCTTTCAGGTAAGACTCTGTTTTCTCAATCCATTCATCCACATTTTCTTTTGTAATCATAATATACGGCATCTCATGGAACATGGACACATTTTCTCCTGCTTCCAAGTCCGCTATCGTCTCAATTACATTATTTGTAGTCGCTTCCAAATCTGCCACCGATGTAGCGATAATCTGTTCTCCATCTCTGATCTCATATAAAACATCAATCTCTCCATCCGCACCTACAATCTTAATATCTGTTTTTCCCAAGGCTTCACATGCCTGAGCAGCTCCCAATGCCTCCAAATCAAAGGTACACCAGATTGTCTCTACATCTGGATTCTGCTGAAGAGCGCTCTCTACGCCATTATAAGCTAGTTCTGTAGTTCCCGGATAACCAGTTGTAATCCGATTTACCAGTTTTATATTCGAATATTCCTTCAGCATTGCTTCTTGCACATTTACTCTTGCACGAATTGCAGGATGCTCGTTGTGACCTGTTGCAATGATTTCTCCATCATATCCCATCTCGCTGGCCAGCATCATATACATCGTTGCACCCAACGCAAAATCATTCTTGGCAAAATACGCCGATATTCCCGGTATATAGCCTGATTCCACACTGATAACATGCACACCTTTAGAAGCAGCTTCTTTTACTGCATTCGTTAAACCATCCGTATCCCCATTCAATACAACGATTACATTACAGCCTTGCTGCACTAAATTTTCAATATCCGTGGACTGCTGGACCGCCGTACCATTAGCATTTGTAGCCATACATTCATATCCTGCAGCTTTTACCTTTTCCTGCATCAACTCAAACACTTGGCGATTATTGATCGCATCCAACGCATTGATGCTTACGCCTACTACCACATCTCCATCCATTGGAGCCGTTTCTTTTGAATCACTAGATTCTTCGGTAGCCGCTGCTTTCTCCTCTTTCGACGTTTCTTCCACAGGAGCGTCTGCCGGACTCTCTGTCGTACATCCTGCCATCAACATAGACGTCGTCAATACACAACTCACCAACATTCCAATAAATTTTCTCTTCATATTTTCTTCTCCTTGTATAAATTAAAGCCCTGTATAACCAACATATTCTTTTGCCTCTGGATATTTCCATGTATTCACTTTACTGGTTTTTAGTCCCATATCCACCAATGCTTCCGCAAATTTCACTGCCGGCATAACACCATCTAATACTGGCACACCTAAACGGCTTTTCAACCGTTCCACAAAGTCCACAAATCCCGCACATCCCAGTAGAATACATTCTGCTCCATCTTCACGGACAGCTTGAATACTCTCTCTTTCCAAAGCTTCCAGTCCTTTTTTGGGGTTTTCCCCAAATTCCAGCACACTTAATCCAGTGGAACGAATAGAACGGCAAAATTGTGTCGCCCCATAATTGAAAACCACATCTTCTGTCACCTTCTTAGACCGGTCCAAAACTGAGACAATGGAAAAATAAGGCGCAATCATCTTAGCCGCTGCAATGGCTGACTCCGCAATTCCCAACACCGGTTTATCTGTAATTTCTCTCGCTGCCTGTAATCCCGGATCTCCAAAACAAGAGATGATATATGCATCCGCATTTTCCTCTCGGTCCCCCTTTACAATTTCTTTCAGGACTCCTGGCACAGATAAATACTCATCGACATAGCACTCAATACTGTCTACCCCCATGTCTGGGCTTACCGCGTATACCTGTGTGTCCTTACGAGCATATTTTCTCGCGCACATTTCAATACTCTCTGTCATGGATTGCGTTGTGTTGGGATTAATCAACTTAATCTTCACATTTTCACCTCCTTGTTCTCATTTTTTATCCTTATCATTCACCGTATTTTCTACGGTGATAAAAAGAATTTTCATAATTTTTCTAATTTTAAGATCATCTCTAACAGTAAATTTGTCCCTCTTTCCATATCTTCAGGCTCACTCTTCTCCAAAATACTATGGCTAATCCCATCCACACTTGGGATAAAGAGCATCGCAGTGGGGGTAAACAAGGCCATATTTATGGAATCGTGTCCCGCGCCACTTGGCATCTCTATGTAAGGGATCTTTTGCTCCTGGCAGCATAAACCTAACAAATTTTTCAACTGTGAGTCCATCTCAGTCTCTCTTTGCCAAAGAAATCGTTCTATAGACACCCGATCAGAGCAAAATTCGTCCATAAATTTGTCCACTGCTTTCTGGATATCACCCATATCTAAACAACGCAGTTCAACACAAAATTCCACCATTCCAGGAATTACATTCACAACTCCTGGTTCTACCGACAACTTTCCTACTGTACATGTCATAGAGGAATTCACTCCTTTGCATATATCAATCATTCTCAGTATCATTTGACTCGCTTTTACAAGCGCATCTTCCCTTAAATTCATCGGAGTACTTCCCGCATGGTTTGATTTTCCACATACCGTAACCTTATATCTGGCAATCCCGAAAATTCCTTCCACCACTCCAATAGGTATCTGATTAGCTTCCAAGACTCCGCCCTGCTCAATGTGTAATTCTAAATAACATTTATAGTCCTCAGAGCTTCTTTTTGAACTTTGAATGCTTCGTGAATCCATACCATAAAAAGAAATTTTACGCATTACATCCTCTTCCTGGTCAACACCCGCGAAAGCCTTACTGCCAAAAGTCCCTCCAATCACATTCCCCTCCTCTTCTGTGAATGCGATTACTTCCATACTGTAATGATTCTGATACCCATTTTCCCGCAGAGTCTGTATCGCTTCTATTCCTGCCAGAACACCCAGCGCTCCGTCAAACATGCCTCCATTTGGAACTGTATCAATGTGTGAACCTATTGAGATTATTTGTTTACTCTTTCCGCCTATCCGTCCTGTTAGATTTCCCACACCGTCTATCATCGTTTGCATCCCAGCTTGTTCCATTAAATGTTTTACGTAATCTCTCCCTTCATGGAATGTCTCTGAGTATGCCATCCTTGTAGTCCCAAGTTCTGGCTCATAACCAATCCCCCCAAGCGTTTTTATATGATTGTAAAGACGTTTTCCATTAATCCTCATTTGTTCTCTCTTTCTATCATCTCTCTAACAAATTCCTCAATCAGTTCCAAGCCTCTTTCGATCATCTCCATGGAAGTTGCATAGGAAATCCTCACATATCCTTCTCCGCCATCCCCAAAAGCTGTTCCTGGAACCACTACCACCTGTTTACTTTCCAATAATTTATCCGCAAACTCATCGGATGTAATTCCAAGTTCCTTTATATTTACAAAAGCATAAAATGTCCCCTTCGGACTTTTACAACTTAATCTAGGAATCTCTCGAATTCTCTTTATGATTCTATCTCTTCTCTGTCTGTACTGATTCAACATAAATTTCTTAAAATCCTGGGAACCTCTAAGGGCTTCCAAAGCTGCATATTGACAAGGCATAGCTGCACAAGCAGAAACGTTTTCTTGAAGCTTAGTGATATTTGCAATAATCTCTTCTGGCCCCGCTGCATACCCAATTCTCCAGCCAGTCATTGCATATTCCTTCGAAAAGCTGTTAATCACAATTGTTCGTTCTTTCATTCCCTCTAAGGAAGCAATTGAAGAATAGTCTTTATCATCATATAAAATCCCTTTATAAACCTCATCCGATATAACAATGACTTTATTCTTCTGGGCAATCTGAGCAATTCCCTTTAAATTTTCCAAATTAAGTACGCTCCCCGTCGGATTGTTAGGAGAATTCAAAAGAATGGCCTTTGTTTTTTTTGTTATAGCGTTTTCCAAATCCTGCAAATTTAGCATAAAATCATTTTCTTCTTTGCAGGATATCAAAACCGGTACGCCTCCACACATCTTTACCTGTTGCAAATAATTAGTCCAAAATGGTTCACAAATAATTACTTCATCCCCCGGATTTAAGATGGATTTTAAAGTCAGATAAAGTGCCCCCATAGCGCCTACAGTGACTGTAATCTCATTCTTTGGATTGTAATAGACCTCATACTCTTTCAATAAAATTTTGCTAATCTCTTGCCTAAGTGGCAAAATCCCTGCATTCTCAGAATATTTCGTATTTCCGTTCATAATTGCTTGACAACCTGCTTCTACTACATTCTGAGAAGCTGTGAAATCAGGTTCTCCCAAAGTAAAATTAATTACTTTATCATACTTTAAAGATTTATTAAACATCTTTCTTATTTTGGAAGCCTGAATTTCTTTTGAATTCTCCGATAGATACATAAGCCCCTCCTTTGTTTCATATTATAAAACTTAGTTTTATTTTTAGTCTAGATCTTAAACTCGCCAAATGCGAGTTTCATATTATGAATCTATGTTTTATTAATTAAATAATATCATAAAATTTGATAGCAATCAATATTTTATCAAAAAATTCAGCATATACACATTTCACATATTTTTATTTTAAATATTGTGACTTTTTTTGCAACTATTTGATTAATAAAAAATCTCGTATTTTATATCGGGAATATTTTTAAAAAATAAAGGTATATTTCTCCTTTAAAAAGCCTGTTTCTCTCAGGATATCAGGCGGAATCCCCTCTGTTGGTCTTATCATAAAGGAATGATTTTTCTTTCAAGATGTGTTATAATGTTCCAGAATTGTCAAATTTGCTGAATGATATCTCATTTTGTAATTTAGATAAAGGAGTTTACTATGCGCGGAATTACAAAAAAAATCCATTTAACCCTTCCTATCCCCACAGAGGAAGACTGTGTATCTGACCAAGAACGGATTCAGAGAGCCTTAAAAAAACAGGGAGTGGATGCAGTACTGCCTCTGCCCATTCTAAGAAAACTCTACCCTTTCTGCACAGAAGAAAACTGGGACTTTACCATCTCACTGGCCTATGACGGAGGCCAGTGGACAGCCGTAAACCTAGAACCTCAAGACACTACTGCCTGTCACTACGGATACGCCGCCGATTTAGGCAGTACGACTTTGGTGATTCGCCTGTTAAACTGCAATACCGGTGAAATACTAGGAGAAGCCAGTGTCTACAACCATCAAATACAGTTCGGCGAAGACATTCTCACCAGAATTTTTCACGCAAAGGACCAGCCTGAACATCTGGAACAGATTCGCCGTGCCACTGTCGATACTTTTTTGGAAGTTTTTGCGCAGCTAGAAAATATGACCGGCATCTCCTGTTCGGAGTGTATCAGTATGGTTGTCGCTGGAAACACCACCATGGTTCACTTTCTTCTGGGAATAGACGCATTCTGTGTCTTTTCTTCCCCCTATGCAGTCCACACGCTGAATCCTGGATTTCTCTGCGCCCGTGAGCTTGGTTTTCCTCTGCTCGGATACGTATATTGTTATCCGGGAAAGGCCAACTATCTGGGCGGAGACATCATAAGCGGCGCCATCGCTACCCGTATCTATGAAAAAAAAGAACTTTCTTTATTCTTTGACATTGGTACCAACGGTGAACTCATCATCGGCAACCGAGAATTCTTGTTGTGCGGCGCTGGCGCTGCCGGCCCTGCCTTAGAAGGCGGTTCTGTCAAAACTGGAATGCGAGCAGTACCAGGAGCTGTCGAGCGGGTAGAGCTAAAAGATGGCCATTTTCATCTTCTGACTATCGGCCAAAAACCTCCCCAGGGAATCTGCGGGTCTGGAATCGTGGACATGCTAGCACAGCTCTTTCTCAATGGCTGGATTAGTATTCAAGGCAAATTTCTTCCGGAAAAAAGCCCTCTAATTCATTTAGAGGAGGAAGAGTACTGTGTCACCTATGCTCCTGGCCTAAATTTCTATCAAAGCGACATCGACGAATTTCTAAAGACAAAGGCTGCCGCCGTCACCATGATTTACTACATGTTGGAACTGACAGGATTGCCCGCAGACGAGATCGGGCATTTCTACATGGCTGGAGCTTTCGGAGCTCATATTTCCAAAGAATCCGCCGTCACCATCGGTATGTATCCTGATGTGGAGCGCGAAAAGCTGGTGCCTGTTGGAAATTCTTCTCTGACTGGAGCACAGATGCTGCTTCTGGACAGAAGCATTCTGGAATACTTAGACCGAATCATTGAAACTATGGAGTACGTCCAGTTTGGAGCCGTGGACAATTTCATCCATCTCATGACCGCTGCGACAGCGATTCCTCATACGAATCTCGAACAGTACCCTTCCGTCGTGGATGAGATGAAACGCAGAGGTCTGCTAAGATAAGTGAGCAAGCTCATTTTTCGCCTTCGCCGTATCGTCGAAAATTTCTCCACATAACATAATAAAAAAATTGAGCGATACCTTCGCTCTGTTTATAGAAAAATCAGGAGAATATCCTCTTGTTTGTGGATATTCTCCTGATTTTTAGCATAGTTTAATAAAACGTCTCTTTTTAAGCTTTAGTAATCGGATGTTTCCGCTTTCTCTTCTAGTTTTATTGTCTCAATTTATGCTGTCTGCTATAATCTTTCAACACAGCTACTGTAATATCTTTTGCAATCATGGAAGCTTCAACACAATTTTCTTCAAAATTTTTGACGCCATTATGTTCAACAGTATCTGTAATACAGCGAATGGAAAGAAATGGTACCTTATTTACATAACATACATGAGCGATACTTGCCGTTTCCATATCGACCGCCAAAGGTGCAAATTCATCATTGATCTTTTTACGCCCCTCATCTGTGATAAAGGCTTCCCCCGTTACAATCCGTCCCCAGAACACTTTGCCTTTCGCCTCCATTTCCTTTACAACTCTTTCAGATATTTTTATCAATTCTCGGTCTGCTTCAAAAAATACAGTTTTCAACCACGGGTGAAATTCCGTTAAAATATCTTGTGCAACATCGTGATAACAGGTTTCCGTAGATATAACAGTATCAAATATTCTAAGCTTTGGGTTCATTCCGCCTGCTGTCCCTGCATTGATAACGATATTCACTTCAAAAAGGTCAATCAGTATTTGTGTTGCTATGGCAGCGTTTACCTTACATACCCCTGAAAATAAAGCAACAACCTGCACATCACAAATTTGTCCCTCATAAAATTTCAGCATTGCCCTTTCCGTAATTTTGCAATTATCTATCATGGCTAAAAAAGGAACAAGTTCATCATCACTGGCACAAACAATTCCAATTTTCATAACTTTTCCTCCTTACCTACTGATTTGTGAAAACTGAAGCCTATTCAGCTAATCTCATGTATAAAAGTGGGTATGGATTTCCTTGCTCATCACACTCTGTTCTTCTATAAACTTCAAATCCCATATGTTCATAGAACCCTTTTGCAAGAGGGTTCTGTTCATTCACAGCCAGATTATTGACTGAATACTTCTCAATTCCGTATTGAAGCAATTTCTTTCCAATTCCTTTTCCTCTTTCTTCGTGAGCGATAAAAAGCATTTCCAGATGTTGCTTTGCAATCCCCATAAATCCGACAGGGAGCTGTTTCTCATTTACTGCTATAAATAAACGAGGGATTTCTTTTAATGCCTGCGGAACATATTCTTTGATTTCTTCTATCTCACTCTCAGATAAGAACAAGTGTGTTGCCTTTACAGAACTTTCCCACACTCCTAATAACTGTTCTATCAGTAATGAATTTCTGCTTGTTGCTTCAATAATGTTCATCTTAACCTCCATAACTGATGATCTCTCTGACTATATTCACCAACATTCCCTCCATATCACCCCTGTTTTCTCTAGTGATCTCATAGACACAGACATCTTCCCGTCTTTCGATGGCCTGAACCAGTCTTCCACCACCCTTTTGCAACACACCTAATACCAGTCTCTGCCGGTCCAGGCAGTCTAAGACCGCCCTTTGAAACTCATAGGCCTTGTCTTCTGCCGCACCGATCTCATCCATCAGCAAGACCTCTTCCGGACTGTATGCCTTTAATAGATTCGCTCCCAAATAGTCAAAGGTCTCAGGTATCTGTATCTTTCTCTCATTTCTGATACGAACCACAATAGGACTGTCATTCTCTGGCATCCACCCTTCTGTTAATCCATGAAGGTAATATCCCTTTTTCTTTCCCTCGATCATCAGCGGCCTGGTCTCGTACCCGCGAAGAGGCAACGCATTTTCCTCAAATATCTTCCTCAGCAAATAACTCTTTCCCACCTGCTTTTCCCCGGTCAAAAAGCAATGCTTTCTTTTCACTATGCCTTTCCTCTCTCAATTCTCTAAAGCCAACAGTGCCTTCGCCTCTCGCAGACGTTCTTCAAACTGTGCATAAAAATCCCTCTCGGCTCCATAAGGTTTTCGATAAAATTGATTCAAGATATAGAGGCACAGATTTTTCGTCGACTGTGGGTCTTTCAGACGCTCGACAGCGTTCTCTGCCTCCTTCAAAAAAGCATGCCATTCTCTTATATACTTCTCATATAATCTCAGACTCGGTATCCCAATCCACTTGTGAATTTTTTCTTTTATCTTAGCTGGATGGTGGCATTCCCCTTTCTGGACAAAATATTGAAAGGTATTTCCTTGATAATATCTTCCCAGAGGAAACAGACGGCAGACTCCCGGGCGAAACTTATGAATTCTGCAGCGATTCTCACTGCTTAAAAAGAAACACGATTCCCCTTGTCCTATCATCTTCAAATTCGGCAAAATCACGCCGTCCACCACTTGCAGCTCCACTGCCTCCGAGAGCAGATCATCAAAAGTCACTCCCAGATTCCTCGTCATCTCCCAGATATCCCAAGGGTCTAGAATTACAGAGTGCCCCATTCCCCGGCAGCATCCACCGCAGCCGCTACAGCTTAGCTTTGCCATATCATTGGACGAATAAAACTTTCCATCCGAGATCTCGCCAATCTCCACGTTTCTTCTCATACCCTCTCTCCTAAAACATCTTCTCTCTCAGCTTTCACACCGTCCGGTCAAATCTTACACTCTTTGCTCTGACCATAAACGCTATAGTAATTTTTTCCATTGACTTTAGCACCAGCGCGCACTCGGTATTTGTAGGTTTTTCCTCTCTTCACAGTCGTATCTTTGTATTGATAGGTACCTGCTTTCACTGTCCCGATTCGCGACCACTTTCCGTTGTCCAGGCGATACACATAGAAAAAGTCCGCCTTGCTGTTCTTCGTCCACTTCAACTGCACAGCGCTTTTACTCTTAGACGCTACCGTGACGACTGGCTTGTCCGGCGGCACCACAATCTGGCTGCTTGCTCTCTTTTCACTCCAGACTTTCCTGCCGTTCACATAGCGATACGCGGCTATGCGGTAGGTGTATGCTTTCGTCTGCTCTACATTCTTATCATCAAGATACAGACTAGTCCGATTGCAGTACCACTCAAACTGCCCATCTCCGACCTTCCTCGTGATGTGATATCCGTCTGCACCAGCCACCTTTCCCCAAGTGACCCGAATCTGATCGTCATTGACCTTGGCTCCAATCCCCGGCGTGTTTAAAACTGCTTTCGCACGCACGTCAGTCCTATATTTTCCCACCACTCTTCTTTGAGATGTCACTCTCTGGGCACGCACGGTATAGTAATAATTCACCCCGGTCTGAGCTGTCTTGTCCACATATTTCAAAGTATTGGCAGACACTCTCTTCAACCATTTCCATGTTTCCGATGAGGAAGTCCTTCGAAAAACATCATACTGAGTCGCACCCGCTGTCTTCTCCCAGGAAAGCTGAACGCTACAGTAGTTCAAAGGCTTTGCCGTAAAATCAACAATCTCCAATTTCGTCACAGCCGACATGGTATTTCCATATTGAGTAAAAATTCTCTCGCTTTCCCCTTGGCAGAATCCTCTCACCGTATACTCGTAGCGAACTCCTGTCTGGGCCTTCTCATCCACATAGGAATTCGTCAGCGCCTTGGCATACCATTTCCAGCCCTCAGTCCCCTTTACCCGACGATAGACAGAGTATCCCTGCGCCTCCTCCACCTCATCCCAGGACAACTGGACCGTCTGATAGTCCATCGCCTGAATCTCAGTCACCACAGGAACCTGCGCCTGAAATTCTTTCTCCGTCATCCCTTCATCCGGCTCCGTCTCTTGGGACTCCTCGTTCACATCCGTCCCATCCCCGGATCTCAATTCTTCCGTTTCCTGCTTCGTCTCCTCCGAGAAAACTTCAGGAACCTCCTGTCTTTCCTCTTCTGTCCCGCTGTCAGGCAAGTCCGCTTCTTCCTCATCTGTCTCCTCGAAGGTGCTTTCTGCGGCATCCTCCTGCACCGTCAGGTTCTGTGCACCCTCCTGCATCATCAGGTTCTGTTCCTCACCGGGATTCGCATAAACAGTGTTTCCCACTCCCGCGGTCAGGCACAAGGTGACTGCCAGCGCTTTCATCCATTTTTTATTTCTCATATTCTTCCTCCTGATCTTTCCGCTGTCTCTCCCCTCTTAGACAGCCTCAATCTATTTTAATCACTCCAATTCCTCTTGCCTTCTGTGTGGTGTTTTCAATCGTGTTTTATTATAGCAGATTTTCTTCCTGCTATCTAGTTTTTCTAAAAAAGAATCCTGCTTGTAGGATTCTCCGCCTGCGGCGGGTTGCGTCAGCAACATTTTCGTCTCCGCCGCAGTGCGATCCACGCGGAACGTTTTTTGCTTCATAGGTACGCAGTTTCCTGATAAAACAAAAAAGGACCTTTCATTTCTCAAATGAAAAGTCCTTCTTATATTTCTATCCTCTATTTCAAGAAGCCGCTGACGATCTGTTCTTCCGCCTCTGACTCTGTCAGACCCAGTGTCATAAGCTTGATGATCTGCTCTCCAGCGATTTTTCCGATCGCAGCCTCATGAATCAAAGCCGCGTCCGGGTTGTTTGCTGTGATTTCCGGAAGTGCGCTGATTTTCGCCTCATCCATGATGATTGCATCACATTCTGTATGTCCATTGCACTTTGCATTTCCAATAATATTAGATGAGAACATTTGATAAGAAGAATCTCTGGCTACAGACCTGGATACCACATTGGCACTAGAACCCTCACCATTCATCTCTACATCGAAATGGCTGTCTGCCCTCTGCGCACCGTGAGTCATCAGTCTCTCCATAACTTCCAGCTTTGCTCCCTTCGCTAGCTTTGCCTGGGTCAGACGTTTTGTGGAATCCACGCCTTTGATCTGGACAGTGTCCATTTCCATATAGCTGTCCTCTCCCAGCTCCACCACCGTCTCGGGATTCATGATTCTCTTTCCCATACCATCTCCGCTTCCATAGTGCTTCTCCACATATTTCACACGGGAGTTCCTGCCGATATAAAAGCGATGAATTCCATCGTGCTGACTGTTGGAATTTCCACAGTTGTCAATTCCGCAGCCCGCCACAATCGTCACCTCACAGCCGTCTCCGATAAAGAAGTCATTGTAGACCACTTCGTTTAAACCGCTCTGACTCAAAATTACAGGAATATGAAGACTCTCGTTTTTTGTCCCGTCCGCAATATGAATGTCAATTCCCTTACCGTCGTCTTTACTGGTAATCTGGATATGTTCTGTGCTGTTTCTCTCCACACTCTGACCGTTTGCCCGTATATTATAAGCTCCTTCCGGAACCTCATGCAGTCCTGAAACTGCCTCCAATAACTGTCTTTGAATCGCGTCCATCCCTTAACACCTCTCAATCTTGCTGCAAGCAAAATCAGCCGCGTTTGCCGTCCCCAAAAGAGTCGGTAAAACTTCGTCTTTGCTTCCATGTTTTACTAATTCCCCATCTGCAATCAAAAGAATTTCATCCGCAATGTTCAAAATCCGCTCTTGATGGGAAATAATCAAAATTGAACCCTGAATCTGACTGTGCATTTTTTCAAACACCTGAATCAAATTCTGAAAGCTCCACAAGTCAATTCCCGCCTCAGGTTCATCAAATACAGAAACTCTCGTCTTCCTGGCCATGATCGTCGCGATCTCAATGCGCTTAATCTCTCCTCCCGACAGACTCGCATCTACCTCACGGTTGATATAATCTTTCGCGCACAGTCCCACCTCTGACAGATACTCACAGGCTCCGCTGACGGAAATCTCTTTCCCAGATGCCAGACGAATCAAATCGAATACGGTCACACCTTTGAACCGTACCGGCTGCTGAAAGGCATAGCTGATTCCCAATCTAGCTCTCTGTGTAATATCTAAGTCTGTGATATCCTCTCCGTCCCAGAGAATTCTCCCTGAATTTGGCGTCTCAATGCCTGCGATCACCTTTGCCAGCGTAGATTTTCCACCGCCGTTAGGTCCCGTAATCACCACAAATTTATTATCCGGTAAGACAAAACTTACGTCTTTTAAAATCTCCTTCTCGCCTCGCTCTCCAGCGACCTCGAAGGAAATGTGCTCTAACTCTAACATCTTTTCTCCTCCATCCGTAGTCTTAACTTGCGCAGTGCCATCTCTATCTCAACCTAATTTCAATGCACCGCCCTAGCTTATAGTACCAGTTTTTGAAAATTTTTCAACCCCTTAGAGAAATTTTTAGAGTATATTTGCCCAATTTATCAAAATATGGTATTCTAATTACAATTAGTATTTTTTAATATCTCACAGAGGAGAACACTTATGAAAAGAGAAGAATTTCAGACACAAATTAAATTCCCCCTTTTGCTGGACGGAGCCACAGGCTCCAACCTTATGGCCGCAGGAATGCCCCGCGGTGTCTGTACAGAAATCTGGGTACGAGACCACAAGGACGTGTTTCTCAGACTGCAAAAAGCATACATAGAAGCTGGAAGCCAGGTAATCTACGCGCCTACCTTCGGTGGCAATCGCATCAGCCTCTCCATGCACGGCCTAGAAAATGAAATAGAAGCTTTAAACAAAACACTGGTCTCCTACTCGCTGGAGGCTGCTGACGACAAGGTGTTGGTAGCCGGTGATCTGACCACCACAGGCAAAATGATGGCCCCTGCCGGCGAACTGAGCTATGAACAGGCCTTTGAAGTCTATCAAGAACAAATTCACTATTTAGCTGAGGCAGGGGTCGATCTTCTCGCCGTTGAGACCATGATTAGCATAGAAGAAACTTTGGCGGCCTTAGACGCCGCTTTATCCGTCTGTGATCTCCCTGTCATGTGCTCCATGACCATAGAATCCGACGGCAGCCTCTTCACCGGTGGGAACATCTTTGAGGCAGCCCTTGCCCTAGAAAGCGCCGGAGCCAGCGCTGTGGGCATCAACTGTTCCGTCGGCCCAGAACAACTGGTGGCAATTATCCGCACACTCTATGAGACTGTTTCCATCCCAGTCATTGCGAAACCCAATGCGGGAATGCCCGTTATCGACGATCTCGGCCAGGCAGTCTACAATATGACCCCACAAGATTTTGCTCTGCACATGAAAACTCTGGTAGATATGGGGGCTTCTATCGTCGGAGGCTGCTGTGGAACCACACCCGAATTCATCCATAGGATGGCAGAAATCCTCTAGCCTCTTACTTTACTTGAATTGCTTTTTTCGGACACATCTCCTGGCAACAAAAGCATCGGATACATTTTCTGTAATTGTATACCGGTGCTTTTTTTCCAATGAACTTCAAAGCTTTTCCCTCTACCGGACAACTATCTACGCAAATTCCACAGCCAATGCATTTGTCCTCTAGAATATAAGGCTTCTTCTGGAATATATGAAAGAATTTCGCCATCCATACCCACCAGTCACTCTTTTGAGGACTACGATCTACCACAAACTTAGGATTTCCAAATCTACGAACCGCCTCTTCCATGGAAATCTCACCGTCAGGAAGCAAAAGACAGATACGCTCTGGATGCCAATAACCCAGCCCCATCTTCTCCCCTTGATCGTTCGTAGGCACTAGTTGAGGTTTTAGATAAATCAAATGACTAAACACACTATCCAATGCCACTGGGTCCTGAGACATTAAAATTACATTCATCGGCACCGGGTCCCCGGAGCCTGGCCCGTTTCCTTCCATGGCCATAATTCCGTCCATAATGTGAAGTCTGGGCTTCACATGGAAATTCAAGTCCACCAGCATTCTGGCAAAGCTGTGGGCGTCTGGATACTTTGTATGTCCTTTTGCCTTATGAAATCCATAGATACAACCGTATAGATTTTTCACTGCACCGGTAATTCTCTCTAGCTGGTGCGTCTTCATCTTGCAGATATTAATCAAGGCATCTGACTCCTCCACCTCAGCGGCCATCACAAATTCTTTCGCCTGTCTCCCCTGAGGAAAGTCCACCCGTACTCCCCGGTCAAAATCCACTGCCTGAACTCCCTGCTCACTTAAAATCTGGTCCATCCCACAAAGCTCCATCACCTTCCTGGCAGTACTCGTCCCGCAGGAATCCCCTACTTTTATCTGCCGATAGCCCTCCTCCTTTAATAAAAGGGCAAAAGCCCCCATAACCGCAGGATGCGTTATGACGGCTTTCTCAGTTTCTGACTTTTTCAGCAAATTGGGTTTCAACAAGATAGTTTCATTCTTTTTTACAATGGAAGACAGACCTCCTAAAAGTTCCAGTCCTCTTTTTAGTTGTCTCTTAAGCTCTTCTTCCTCATAAGCCTTACAAGGAAGCAAAACAACCTTGCTTCTTTTCTCCATCTTATCCCTTTCCAGTCATTTCTCTTCTACTTTTCTCAAATCCAGATTGCGCACGATCTTTCGGGCCGGCAAAATACAGGCGGGCGCCATAGACAAAGCATCTACTCCCAGATTCAAAAAATAAGGAATCATCACATTTTCCGCAGCCAGCTCTCCGCAGACCAAAACCTTTTTACCTGCCTCATGAGTAGACTTTATTACCATCTCCATCATTCGAAGAACACCCGGGTGATGTCTGTCAAACTTCCTTTCTAGTTGAGGATTCTGGGCATCCATAGCTAAGACATACTGGGTCAGATCATTGGTTCCCAAGCTGATAAAGTCCGCTTTCTCAGCAAGTTCAGAGCTGATCATAGCCGCTGCTGGAGTCTCAACCATGATGCCGTTGGGGATGTCTTTATAGGGGATCTCTCTTTGATCCAGACCTTTTTTCACATCTTCTACAATCTCCCAGATTTCTTCCACCTCCCACATAGAAGTGATCATTGGATACATAATCGCCAAATTTCCGTAGATGCTGGCACGGTAGATCGCTCGGATTTGGGCGCGAAACATCTTTTTTCGATCCAGGCAGACCCGGATTCCTCGATTTCCCATGGCAGGATTCAGCTCCTGCGGCAGATTCATATAGTTCGCCTGCTTGTCTGCTCCCAGGTCCACCGTCCGAATGACGACTCTGCGGTCTCCCATGGTCTGCGCTACCTGACGGTATACCCGGTAAAGCTCTCCTTCTCTGGGATAGTTCTCTCTTCCCAGATATTGAAACTCACTGCGCAGTAGACCGATTCCTGACGCACCATTAGTCAGAACACTGTCCAAATCCTCTAGATTTGCAATGTTCGCCAAAAGCTCAACCTTCGTTCCGTCTTTGGTCACATCTTCCGCGTCTCTTAGTTTCAACAATTCTTCCTGTTTTTTCAAGTCACAGACCTGTTTTTCCTGGTAGACTTTCAAGGTGTCCGTATCAGGCTCCACATAGAGCGTGCCATTGTACCCATCCACGATTCCGATACAGCCATCCCATTCTACGTCCACCTCCAATCCGATCAACACCGGAATGTTGATCGTCTTCGCCAAGATAGAAGTGTGAGAAATCGCTGAACCCTGCTTTGTCACAATCGCCAGCAGCTTCTTCTGGTCTACCTCCATCACATGTGCCGGCGAGAGTTCCCGGGAAACCAGAATCACAGGCTCCTCTCCTTGAATCCGGTCCCGGCTGATACTATCCAAAATTCCAATCAACTGATCTGAGATATACCGGATACTCTCCACTCTGGCCTGCACATAAGGGTCATCCAACTTTGCAAAAGTCGTAGACAGCTCATCCTTTGTGGTAGCAATCGCATAGGATACATTCACCTTCTCCGACTGTACCATACTCTCAATTGCCCGGATAAAACTGCTGTTTTCCAAAAGCTGGATGTACGTCTCAATCCGCCTGAGTGTCCTCCCCAGCTCCGCCTGTTCCTTTTTATGCCAGTCCTGCAACTCCTCAATCGCTTTTTTTCTGGCCTTTTGAAAACGTATCAACTCACTTTGTGTATCTGTGACCGTATACTTATGAATATGCTGTTCGCATCCGCGGTAAAACTGTATCTTACCTATCGCTATTCCTGGAAACGTCCCTACTCCGTGATAGACATTCATCGCTTGTCACCCCCGCTTGACGATCTTTCTTATATTTCAACCTACTTTCTTTGCATTCTGTCTCAGTCACAAGCCGCTTTAAACTCCGTCCAGTTTTTGTTATACTGAATATCCGCCTCTTCACTTACATTCTGGACAATTTCACCTTTGTTCACGGAATCCGGAACCACCAAATTTGGATCTACCAGCTCGTCCGCCGCCTTGTTGGTACTGTAATAGCCGATACTATTAAAACACTGCGCCGCCACCTCTGGTTCGAGAATGTAGTCGAGGAACTGATAAGCCGCCTCCTCATTTGGAGCTTCCTTCGGAATAAACATATTCATGATACCAAAGCCCAATCCTTCCTCTGGGTATACCACTTTCAAATCCGGATTTTCCTGGAGTGCCAAAGTCACTTGGGATGTGTACAGGAATCCGACACTGGCCTCCCCATTCAGCAGAGCATTCTGTGTGTTATCGTCCTGAATCAGACGCACATTCGGTGCCAGCTCCAACAGCTTCTCTCCCGTCTCCTTAATCACATCTACATCTTCCTCATTCATACTCCTTCCCATGGCAAGCTGAGTAATTCCATTGATTACGCGGTAGTTCGCCGTAAGGGCAATGCTGTCTTTCAGTGATGGATCCCAGAGATCTTTGTAACCCTTGATCTCGATATCCACCTGCTCAGGATCATAGACAATCAACGGAATTCCTGCCCCATAGGGAACCGTATAGGCATCCTCCGGATCATAAAACTGCCCCTGATACAGCGGATTCACATTTCCGATATTCTCCAATTTTTCCTTGTCCAGCTTCTGGGCTAGCTCCTGCTGTATTACCGTCTCCAAAATATAATCGTCGGCAATTACCACATCATAATCTCCGCCCTCTGCCTGGGCCAGCTTTTCTAACATGGTCTCGTCCGTGTCAAAGTTGGAGTAGATAATCTTGATGCCGGTCTCCTCCTCAAATCCGTCTAAGACCTCCTGGGGAAACATAGCTTCCCAGGTATACAGTACCATTTCCCCTGCATCCTTATCAGAGCTTCCACCTGAGCATCCACTCAGCATAGAAGTTCCCAGCACTGTCATCCCTAATATTCCTGCTATCACTTTCTTTTTCATTGAATCCTCCTTTATAATTCCCTATTCTTTTTAGTTATCCCTCTGCCGCTGAGCCTGCGTACCAGAGAGTATAGTAATAATATACCAACACTGACCACCAACATCAAGGTACACAGTGCATTGATTTCCGGAGTCACCCCGGTCTTCATCTGTGTGTAAACCTTAATCGGCAGCGTGCTAAGCCTCGGACCATTTACAAACACGCTAATTACCACATCATCCATAGACATCGCAAATGCCAGCAGAGAGCCGGACAGAACCGCCGGCATAATCAAAGGCAGTGTGATATCAAAAAAGGTTCTTCTGGGCGTAGCCCCCAAGTCCATCGCTGCCTCCTCTAAAGATTTGTCCATTCCCACGAGCCGTGCTTTTACTTCCATCAGGATATACGGGACACAAAACACCGTGTGTGAAATCAAAAGCGTCAGCATTCCAAAAGGCAGGTTCAACTGAGAGAAAAACGCCAGAAACACCATGCCCAGAATAATCTCCGGCGTCATAAGCGGCAGAATAGACACATATTCCAAAAGTCCTTTGCTTTTGTAATTGAGCTTCGCCATCCCCACAGCTCCCAGCGTCCCAATCACTGCCGAGAGCAGACAGCTTAACACTCCCAAAATAAGACTGTTTCCCAATGCCTCCATCAGACTACTGTTCTGAAACAGTTTCTCATACCACTGAAGAGAAAAGCCCTTCCAGCCCACTGTCAGTCTGGAATCGTTGAAAGAAAAAACAATCACCACGAGAATTGGCAGATACATCAGCAAAAAGACCAGTCCTAGATAGAGATTGGATAATTTCGAATTTTTTTTCAATACAGTCCCTCCAAATCTTTTACTTTCGTCAGCCTACGGTACAGATAGATCATCAGAGAGGTTAAAATTGTCAATACCACTGCAAGCGCGGCAGCGAACGGCCAATTGCTTCCTCTAGTCATCTGATCTTGAATCAGGCTTCCCACCAGAACAATCTTATTACCTCCCAGGATATCCGCGATGAAAAACAGTCCCATGGAAGGGATAAAGGTGAGAATCACTCCGGACAGAAGGCCCGGCAGTGTTAGTTTCAGCGTAATATTCCGAAAGGTCTGAAAAGCGGTGGCTCCCAGATCTCTCGACGCTTCGATCAAAGACCATTCCAGTTTCTCTGCACTGGAATACACAGACAAAATCATAAAAGGCAGCAGCACATAGACCATGCCGATGACAATTGCCGGATAGCTGTAGAGAATCTTCAAAGGTTCCTCAATAATTCCCAGCTTCATCAACACCCCGTTTAACATTCCCTTTGTCTGCAAAATAATAATCCATCCATAGAGACGAATCAGCGAATTTACCCAAAAAGGCAACATCAAAAGAAGCATCGCCCTTGGCTTCCATTTTTCTGAAAGCTTCGCCATAAAATAGCCAAATGGATAGCCGAGCAATATAATCACGATCGTACTGGTAAGCGCCAGCTGAAAGGACTGTGCAAAGGTCTGAAGATACACCGGCTCTAAGATTCTAGTATAGTTTTCCAGAGTAAAGCTCCAAGTCACCCCATACCCTTCATTGTTCGTGGCAAGGCTCAAAGCCACCATATAGATCAAAGGTGCGGCGACAAACACAATGGTAAATAAAAACAGCGGGAGAGACATCAGCACTCCTCTTCGGTTATCATTTCTCATATTTTTTCACCCTCTATCAACCAAAACCGCTTGGTTGGATTCCCATCGAAAACAGACTTTCTGGCCCACTTGGACATTGGCGTCAATCCCATACCTGCTGGATACCAAGGTGCTCCCATCTTCTGCTCTAAGAACCATCCGAAGCAGTCCACCTGAGAAAGTCTTTTCTTCCACCGTCGCTTCCAGACCACAGCCACAATCCTCATCCAAACTGATATTCTCGCTGCGGACAGCCAAAGTCACCTGCTCTCCAGGCCGAAGAGTCTCTCCATTTAAATCTACCAAAGCCTTGCCTTTACAGGCGACCACCAAAGCCTTATCTTGCACCACACGTTCCACGACACCCTTGATGATATTGGCATTTCCCACAAAAGTAGCTACAAAACTAGTTTTAGGATGATTATAGACCTCATCTGGACATCCAATCTGTTCAAATACTCCTTGATTCATCACCACAATACGGTCAGACATGTTAATGGCCTCTTCTTGGTCATGAGTGATATAGATGAACGTGATTCCCAACCTCTTTTGCAGCTTTTTCAGTTCTGATTGCATGGTCCTTCGCAGCTGTAAGTCCAACGCTCCTAAAGGTTCATCCAGCAGAAGAACCTTTGGATTGTTTACGAGAGCTCTGGCGATGGCCACCCGTTGTTTTTGTCCCCCTGACAGCTCAGAAGGTTTTCTCTTTTCAAATCCCTCCAACTGAACAAGTTCTAACATCTCTTTTACTTTTCTTTGAATCTCACTTTTTGGCACCTTTCGAATTTTCAGCCCGTATCCCACATTGTCTGCCACACTCATATGGGGAAACAGCGCGTAATTTTGAAAGACTGTATTTACATCCCGGCAGTTTGGCTCTAGGTTTGTCACATCTTTTCCCTCCAGCAGTACCTGACCACTATCTGGGTTCTCCAATCCAGCAATGATTCTCAGTGTCGTCGTTTTTCCGCATCCGGAAGGCCCTAAAAAAGTGATAAACTCTCCTCGCTGGATTGACAGACTGATACCTTCCAGCACATCCACCCCGTCAAATTTCTTCTTGATGTCTCTAATCTCTAACAGTAGTTCACCCATGATTCCAGTCTCCTATTTTTTAATTATTTTTCCACTACATGCCCCGGTATACTCCCCATTCTTCACCGTCAACACTCCGTCCACGAACACATAAGGAATTCCCTCCGGTCTCGCGTCCGGGGCGCCTCGATGGGGATAATCCGCCTTGTCGCAGATTTTCTCAGCGTCAAACAGTGTCAAATCCGCATCTTTTCCCACGGAAATTTCCCCTTTCTGCGCGAATCCAAAAACTTGGGCCGGCATCCAGGTGGCCTTATACACTGCCTCTTCTAGTGACAGTAGTTTTCTCTCCCGGACCATCTCTTTCAAATACTTGGGAAAAGTCCCGGCGATCTGCGGATGTCCTTCACCCTTAGCATAGGCTCCGATGTCTGTGGAGGGCATCACATAGGGCTTCACCAGACAGTCATAGACCTCCTGTTCTTCCCCCTCAAAAAAGATGATCGCTTCTTTTGGGTACTCCTTCTTCATATGGTGGTATAGTTCTTCGCTCATGATCTGTCCTTTGTATTTTCCAGTGGCCACAACCATCTGCTCCCAATGCCAGTGATTGTTTTGAATATTAGCCAAATCAAAAGTCGCCGTGTCAAAATAAGTCGTCCAGTTCGTATACATTCCGCTGTCCATCTGAATTCGCAGCCCTTCTCTTCTAGCTTTCTCTACCATTCTAAGACCTTCCTGTACCAGACCGTTACAATATTGATAGACAAAGTGTGAAATTAAAATGTCCACTTTCGTCTCTCTCGCCACCTGAAACAGCTCATACAAAGAATACATATCTTTGTCAGTCAAAAGCCTGGTGTGAACCGGGCAAATCCTTCCATATCTCTCACAGATTCTGGCCAGTTCCATCACTTCGTCCAGACTACTTCCTGGAACATAGTCCAGGCCGAAAGAGACACCGCAGGCTCCATCCTGCAACGCTTTTTCTGCTAAAATCCCCATTTTTTCCACTTGCTCTTTCGTGGCCGGCCGATACCTGTCTACCGCACCTGCCCTCTCTCGAAGTGACGTCTGATGACCGATCAACATAGCCTGGTGAATGGGAAAGCCTATTTCTTCCTGTTCTCGGAAAAATGCATTTAAATCCACAGGGGAACAGCCACAATTACCTCCAACTGTCGTCGTAATCCCCTGACACACAGAGAGAATACCCGCATAGTTGTCCCCGTCTACATGGCTGTGGACATCAATGAAGCCTGGCGAGACTGTAAGCCCATTTGCATCAATGACCGATTCGGCCTCCAAAGGCCTGTCTGAAATTTGTACAATTTTTCCTTCCTGAATGCCGATGTTCCTTTGGTGTCTGGTCTTAGTGAGAACGTCGACCATCACCCCATGGTTAATCGCTGTCGTCAACATCTTTCCATCATCACTTTCTCTATTGTATTTCTATTCCGTTCTGCTATGAATATATCTTACATAGGCTTCCCGGTCAAAGACTGGTTCGAATTCCCTGAGAATTTCCCTAGCCTGGGCAGCATTTTTTCTCAGTAACTTATAGGTAGTCAAAGCCAGCATTTTCGCCGGCAAAATATAGGCGGTATCCGTATCTGTGATGCGAAAATCCGCCCCGTGAAGGCTCCCTTCAAACCCACGGAATGTGAAATTCAGCACAGGCATCAGATGAGTCAAATCTCCCACATCTGTGCTGGCATTGTTGTGATCCGTAAGCTCTACTTCCCGATAAGTAGCCCCTAGATCTCTCGCTGCCTCCACCAGTGCAGAATCCGCTTTACGGACTCTGACCGGCATATATCCTTGAAGATTCTTCCGGATGATTTTGCCTCCAAAAGCCATAGCTGCTGCGTCAAAAGCCCGGTCGATCTTCTCTTTCGCGTCCTCAATGCCTTTTAGCGTCTTGGCCCTGACTTTCTCCTCCATCACGACTTTATCCGGCACGCTGTTGAGCACTTCTCCGCCTTCCCGAACTAGGCTGTGAACTCGAACATGCTCGTCATCCCGAAAAGTCTCCCTCATCAGTCCGATCATATTCATAGCACTGGCCGCGATATTTACCGCGTTTACTCCTTCCCAAGGAGAGATCGCCGCATGGGCTGCCTTTCCCCGGATTATCACCAGCTCAGAGGAAAATCCATTACAGGAAGGATTTCCCAGATACAAATCCTCTTCCACCGGAACCATATGTACATGAGTCGTCAAAGCGATGTCAGTGTGGTCAAAAGCACCGACTCGAATCAACTCGCTTTTTCCTGTTCCTGGAAATCCGATATTCTCTTCCCGGGCTAATTTTTCTCTCTTCCTAGCATCGATATACTCTTCCGCCGGAACCGCAAAAAAAGATACGGACCCAGACAGGGAAGCTCTCACTTCCTCATCGGCCAAAGCCAATGCAGCGCCTATCATAGCCGCCAACTGTGCGTGGTGTCCGCATGCGTGTGCCACTCCCGTGACAGAATCCGCCATCGGATGCTCCCTGCACCCGATCGCGTCCAGTTCCCCAATAATAGTGACATTCGGTCCATCCTGCTCCATCCAGTCCGCACGTACACCGGTACGAGCCAAACCGGTATGTACCTTCAGATTTAAGCCACGCAAAAAATCTGCAACTTTAGCTGCAGTTCTCTCCTCATAAAATCCCTCTTCTGGATGCCGATAAATATCCTCCGCGAACTCAATGAGCTCCTTTGCGTGGGCATCGATGATAGCCTCTATCTTTCTCTCAATTTTATCCATATTTTCTCCTCTGCGACATATTGCATCCATTCTATCATACCTGCTCCTTTCTTACAATACCTTGTAAATAGCTAACCGCAAACAAAAAAAATAAAACCCTAAAATACAAAAAGCCGGAATCCTTGTCTCGATTCACAAGTGATTCCGACCTATCACACAAGTCTAGAAAACAGCCACTAGAGCTTTTCTCCTATGACAGAATAAAGCTGGAAAAGGGACTTGAACCCTCGACCCCTTCATTACGAGTGAAGTGCTCTACCGACTGAGCTATTCCAGCTTGTACTCCGTCCAAAAGATATTGTACTAGATTTTCCAAAAAATTCAAGTTATTTTTTAATTATTTTTCTGTTTTTCCGGAGTACACCCCTCGGCTACTGTTCACTCCATTCACAGCAGCCTTTTTTCTTCTCTTTCTCATCCCGCAGATGGATCTCCATCTGCGGATAGGCTATGACAATTCCCGCCGCGTCAAAGGCCAATTTGATACTCTCGTTCATCCTCCAGCGCACCGGCCAGTAGTCATCTGTATTCACCCAAGCCCGAAATCCAACAACGACTGCCATATTCGCCAGCTCATCCACAAAGACCACGGTCTCGTGTTCTGACAGAATTCCAGGTTCCTCCTCCAGCAGCTGATTCAGGATCTCCTTTGCCCGGCAAAAATCCGATTCATAGGAGATTCCAATTTTCAGTTCCAGTCGCCTCTGGTCCCTGGCCGTCACGTTTGTGATGCTGCTGTTGGACAGTGAGCCATTGGGAATCACAATATTTTTATTGTCCACGGAGGCAAGGGTCGTATAACAGATTTCTATCTTGGTCACAGTGCCCTCGCAGCCCGTACTATTGTCAATGATATAATCCCCCACTAAAAAAGGTTTGAAAATCAAGATCAGCACACCGCCTGCCAAATTTGAAAGCCCACCTTGAAGTCCAAGTCCGATAGTCAAGCCAGCCGACCCTAGCAGAGCAGCCACTGACCCTTCTGTCACTCCGAACTGTGTCGCAATGCTGAAAATCAACAGACAGTACAGCAAAATTCTGGCCAGAGAACAGATAAACTGTACAACCCCCGTGTCGATTCCCGTGCGTCCCAGAGAACGGCGCAGAAAGTTCAAGAGCCACTTAATCAGCCTCGTCCCGATATAAAATGCCAATATGGAAAGCAGCACTTTAATTCCAAAAGAAGCGAGCGAAGGAAGCTGGTTCTCTATCCAAATTGATATTTTATCCATGAGATTTATTCACTCTCTTTCCGAATTTTCTCAGCCAGCTCATCTTTTAAGTTCTTCTTTCCTGCCCGGGTTGTCTTTTTCTGAGAACGCTTTGCCCCTTGATTTCCTGTAACCTTTTTCACTTCCCGGCTAAACGCATAGACAGAAATTCCAAGCGGCGGGACTTTTACTGTGATAGATGCATTCCTCTCGTCACATTCCACTTTCTTGGACATCTTTATCCGAGGATTCGTGACACCGGAACCGCCGAATTTTTCATGGTCACTGTTTAGAACCTCTTTGTATTTGCCTGCATACGGCACACCTACGGAATAGTTGTCATAAGCCGCAGTAGAAAAATTACAGATCACCAGCAAAGTCTCTTCTGGTTTCCCAGTCTTTCTCAGGAATGTAATGATATGCTCCTTTGCTTTCATCAGCTGAATCCACTCGAACCCTTCCGTCTCATCGTCCTTCTGATACAGTGCCGGCTGAGATCTGTAAAGCTGATTCAGTGTCTTTACATACTCCTGCATATACGCTGGAGCCGATGCGTCCATCGCCTGCATTTTCTTCCCTGGATGTGTCATCAGATAGCCGTAAGCAACACGTACAGTCGCCTCTTTTTCTTTGTCCGTACCTGGAATTCTCTTTAAAAATCTCTCGTAATTTCCCACGTCCCGGCTAGCCAGTGTCAGTACATACTCCTCGCAGTAAGCATAGAGCATACTCAAGGTCAGCTCATCATGGTATTTTCCGCGAACAGCACTGTCCCTGGAGAGATAGTTCAAAAAGTCTTTCGTCCACCCGCCGCTCCACTTGTAATCAAAGCCAAGATGGTCATTCTCGACACTGTCTGTCAAGTCTGGCCACAGGCCATCCTCCTGCGCAATCAAAAGAACCTCTGGCATCTTTTTCTTGACAATAGAATTTAAGTGTTTCAAAAACTCCATCGCGTCAAGATTCTCATTAGTCCCATACATATTGGGCAACCATTCGCCGTCCCGTCTGCCGTAATCTAGATAAAGCATCACATCCACATCGTCCATGCGCAGTCCGTCTACGTGGAACTGTTCCAGCCAGTACCAGGCATTCGCAATGAGAAAATTTTTCACCATCGGACTGCCATACTTATAGAGGTATGTCCCCCAGACTGGGTGAAATTTTCTCTCAGCCCACTCCGGCTCATATAGACAAGTCCCGTCAAACAAGGCCAACCCTGCCCCCGCATTGGAGAACTGTGCAGGTGTCCAATCCAGAATCACACCCACACCTGCCTGGTGCAAAATAGAAACCATCTCTTTGAAATCTTCAGCCTCTCCCAGCCGGCGGCTGGGAGAATAGTAGGCAAAAGTCACATATCCAGAACTTTTCTCGTCCAAATACTCCATCACCGGTGTCAATTCCACATGGGTATATCCCATCTCGGAGACATACTCAGCCAGTTTTCTTCCCAGGCTCTGATAGCTGTCCGGCTTCTCGCCTTCTGAGGTCATCCACTGAAATGGGTTCACCTCATAGATAGATATGGGAACATTTTTCTTCACGTACTTTTTTCTCTTCTCCATCCACTTCTGATCTTCCCACTGAAAATCAGAAACTTTCGGCACCACAGACGCAGTAGCTGGAGGCATTTCGCTCTGCTGTCCATAGGGATCAGCCTTTAAAATCGTGTTTCCGCCCTTAACTTTGATCTCGTATTTATAGAGTGCCCCCGGCTTTACATCCGGTATAAATAGCTCATAAATCCCAGACATTGGACAGCGGTGCATCAAGGTCCCTCTACCGTCCCATTGATTAAAATCTCCCACTACACTCACATGTAAAGCGTTGGGAGCCCAAACCGCAAACGAGGTCCCCTCAACTCCTTTGTGCATACAGTGATGAGCCCCTAGTTTTTTGTAGACTTCATAATAGATTCCCGCACAGAATTTCTTCTCATCCTCCTCCGTAATCAGTGACGGAAAACTGTATAAGTCTCTTCTGCGCTCTGTCTGCCCTTTCTCATTTTCTACAAGGAACTCATAGGACGGAATTCTCTTATATGGAAGAATAGCCGCAAAATACCCTGCTTCCTCCTCAAGACTCATCGGAAATTTCTGACCGCTTTTTAAATTCCGCACTGTGACCTTCGCTGCCCCCGGAAAATATCCCTGGACAAGCACTCCCCCTGGAACTGTTCTCGGCTGCATAACATCTCTCGGAGAACTTTCCTCACCATACAAAATCCCTTCTATTCTAGGCCAATTCATATACTCATAAGCTTGATTCTTCACTTTGCATTCCTCCTGCTGCATTTTGTTCTGATACTCTCAGGTGCAAAACTGTTTGATATTTCTTTTATTTTATCATTAATGCAGCAGTTCGAAAAGCCTTTTTCAAAGAAATGACAACGGGGAAACGCTTTCTTCGGTGTATCCAAAGAAAACATTTCCCCTCTTGTTCGCTTCACACTCTGCTTCTTAGTTTTGAAACCATATAAAACACACTTTTAGCACACGGAACTACACGTTTTCGATTCCTGTACAGACAGCCCAGACGTTTCTTTCCCACATACAGCGCCCGAAAACCACCTGGCAGTTTTTTCACTGCCACTTTCGGAGCATTTTGGGGAAATTTTTTCATTCGCTCTAGCTTCTTTTCTATCCGCTTCGTCTTCCTAGCCGCCTCTTCTAATACTTTGTGCAATTTCACAGGCATTCCCTCACTTATCGTTATCTCACCACACGGACTCTAGAGACGCCTTCCACAGATTCCAAAGCCTCGATAGCCTCTCCTGGAATTTCTGCCTCCATGTCCATCAATGTATAGGCATATTCTCCCCGGCTTTTGTTGGTCATATCCGCAATATTCATACCTTCATCACCCAATATTTTACTGAACTGGCTAATCATGTTAGGGATATTCCTGTGGGTGATCGCCACCCGGCTTCTACCCTTGCAGACTCCCATATCACAGTTGGGGAAATTCACAGAATTACGAATATTTCCATTTTCCAAAAAATCTCTCAGTTCTTTTACAGCCATAATCGCGCAGTTCTCCTCCGCCTCCGCTGTGGAAGCTCCCAAGTGCGGAATCACCAACACTCCTTTTTTGCCCGCAACCACAGGATTTGCAAAGTCTGTCACATACCTCTTAATCTTGCCACTCTGCAAAGCTTTGACAATGGCCTCCTCATCTGCCAAAAGATCGCGCGCGAAATTCAGAATCACCACGTGCTCCTTCATTTTGGAGATCGCCTCCTCATTCAGCATCTGTTTCGTACTGTCCAGCAAAGGCACATGAATTGTGATATAGTCACACTGCTCATAAATCTCTTCTACATTTTTGCTGTGATGCACGTTTCTAGAAAGATTCCAGGCCGCATCAATAGAGAGATACGGGTCGTATCCGTAGACCTCCATTCCTAGAGCATCCGCAGCATTTGCCACCATGGAGCCAATCGCACCCAAACCGATAATTCCCAACTTTTTACCGCTAATCTCACAGCCTGCAAACTGTTTTTTCTGCTTTTCAGCCAGTTTTCCGATGTTGGGGTCTTCCTGGTTATCTTTAATCCACTCCACACCGCCTACAATATCACGGGACGCCAGAAGCATTCCTGCCAGAACCAACTCTTTCACACCGTTGGCATTGGCTCCAGGGGTGTTAAACACTACGATTCCCTTCTCTGCACAATCCGCTACCGGAATATTGTTGACCCCGGCTCCTGCACGGCCGATGGCGAGTACAGAATCTGGAATCTCTAACTCGGTCATTTTCGCACTTCGAACCAGTACCGCGTCTGCAGCGGCCAGCTCCTTTACTTCTGTATATTGATCTGAAAACAATTCCAGCCCTTTTTGAGAGATTGGATTTAAGCAAGTATACCGGAACATTTTAGCAATTCTCCTCCTCAAATTTTTTCATAAATGCGACCAAAGCCTGCACACCCTCTACTGGCATAGCATTGTAGATGCTGGCGCGCATACCGCCCACACTGCGGTGTCCCTTTAAATTCTCCAGGCCTGCCTCTTTCGCTTCCTTGACAAATTTTGCGTCCATCTCCTTGTCTCCTGTGACAAAGGGCACGTTCATCAAAGAACGGGAGGCTGGCTCTACCGTTCCTCTAAACAATTTACTCTGATCTAGATAGTCATAGAGGATCCTGGCTTTTTCCTCATTGCGCTCTTTCATTGCCTGAAGACCACCCATCTTTTTCAGCCATTTAAAGACCTTGCCGCAGATATAGATGCAATAACAGTTCGGTGTATTGTACATAGAACCTGCATCAGCATGTGTCTTAAATTTCAGCATCGTAGGAGTTCCCTCTAGCACATCGTCTGTGATTAGATCTTCACGCACAATGGAAATCACCATACCGGCCGGTCCAATATTTTTTTGAACGCCTCCGTAGATGATACCGTACTTCTCCACATCCATCGGCTCTGATAAGAAACAGGAGGAGACATCTGCCACCAGAAGTTTTCCCTTCGTGTTTGGCAACGTCTTATACTTCGTCCCATAGATGGTATTATTTTCACAAATGTATACATAATCTGCGTCTTCACTGATCGGCAGATCGGAACAATCCGGTATATAACTGAAGGTTTTGTCCTCAGAGGACGCGATTTTGTTGGCTTTGCCGTATTTCTGCGCTTCCTGCCAAGCTTTTTTCGCCCACTGACCAGTCACAATATAGTCAGCTACCCGATTCTTCATCAGATTCATGGGAATCATCGCAAATTGCTGAGACGCCCCGCCCTGCAAAAAGAGTACCTTATAATTATCTGGAATCTGAAGAAGGTCCCTCAGATCTGCCTCAGCCTCATCTATAATCTGTTGAAAAGCCGCGGAACGATGGCTCATCTCCATCACTGACATCCCGGTTCCGCGGTAGTCCAGCATTTCCTCGGCTGCCTCTTCCAGTACTTCTTCCGGCAGCACTGCCGGTCCCGCAGAAAAGTTATACACTCGTTTCATTTTTGAATATCCTCCTCATCAAATACATCTTCTAAATTCGCTCCCGCTGGAACCATTGGAAATACTTTTTGATCTTCATCAATCACGCATTCCACCACTACAACTCCTTCACTCGCAAGAGCTCTCTTTAACGCTGGTTCCACTTCTTCCGGTTTTGATACCCGAATGCCTTCACACCCCATCGCCTCGGCTAGTTTGACAAAATCCACCTGATCTTTGACAATCGTCTGAGAATAGCGCTCATCATAAAATAGCGTCTGCCATTGACGGACCATTCCCAGCACATGATTGTTCAGCACAATCTCTACCAAGTGATGGCCACTTCTGACTGCCGTCGCCAATTCATTCATATTCATACGGAAGCACCCGTCTCCGGCGATATTCACCACCGTTTTATCTGGTCTTCCATAGGTAGCTCCAATGGCAGCACCCAAACCATACCCCATCGTTCCCAATCCTCCCGATGTCAGAAGGCTTCTCGAATTTTTATACTTGTAAAACTGTGCTGCCCACATCTGGTGCTGTCCCACGTCTGTGACAATCAAAGCGTCTCCTTTTGTCAACTCATAGAGCTTGCTGATTACGTAGGGACCTGACAGTTTGTCTTCTTGAACCTTCAGCGGATATCTCTCTTTGTAATCCTGAATTCTTTTCAGCCATTCTGGATGTTTTTTAGGCTCCACCATTTCCAAGAGACGCCTCAAGACTTCTCTCACATCACCTTCTATACTGGCATCCACAACTACATTTTTATTGATCTCCACAGCATCTACATCGACTTGAAGAATTTTCGCATTCTTAGCAAAGTTTTTGGTATTGCCAGTCACACGATCACTAAATCTGGCTCCTAGAGTAATCAAAAGATCACACTCTGAAACTCCCAGATTCGATGCTTTTGTCCCATGCATTCCTAACATACCCGTGTAAAGCTCATCCTCACCGCTGAAGACTCCTTTTCCCATCAGACTATCACAGACAGGCGCCTGAATACGGTGAGCCAGTTTTGTCACTTCCGCCGAAGCGCCAGAAATGTTCGCGCCACCCCCCACAAAGATAAAAGGCCGCTCAGCCTCCGCAATCATCTTTGCTGCGACTTCTAGATCCATCATATGAATGTTCTCTGTCACACGGCTGATAGTCGCTGGTCGCCGTGGTTCATATTCCGTGGTGAAAGAAGTGACATCCTTGGTCACATCTACGAGCACAGGTCCAGGCCTGCCGCTTTTGGCGATGTAAAATGCTTTTCGTATCGTGTCTGCCAACATGTCAATATCCTTGACAATGAAACTGTACTTGGTAATCGGCATCGTGATTCCTGCAATATCCACCTCCTGGAAAGAGTCTCTTCCCAAAAGCGGTTTCCCCACATTGGCTGTAATAGCCACCATAGGTATCGAATCCATGTGAGCCGTAGCGATCCCCGTCACCAGGTTTGTCGCCCCCGGGCCTGAAGTGGCCATACAGACCCCTACCTTTCCGGTTGCTCTGGCATAGCCGTCTGCTGCATGGGCTGCTCCCTGCTCATGAGAAGTCAGAACATGATGAATCTTATCTCTGTATTTATACAGAGCGTCATATAAATTCAAAATTGCTCCGCCCGGATACCCAAATACGGTATCTACCCCCTGTTCCAGCAGACATTCAATGATGATATCTGAACCGTTTAACTGCATGTACTTTCCCCCTATCACTTTCTTTATCTCTTTGGCACTTCCAGGATTGCCCCTCTGTTACCGCTGGTCACCATAGACGCATAGCGTGCCAGATAACCGGTAGTCACCTTAGGTTCTCTGGGCTGCCATTTGGCTCTTCTGGCTTCCAATTCTTCCTCTGACACTTTCAGATTCATGGACAGATTCGGAATGTCAATCTGTATCCTATCACCTTCTTTCACCAATGCAATTGGTCCTCCTACTGCTGCCTCCGGTGAGACATGACCGATAGAAGCACCTCTAGAAGCCCCGCTAAAACGTCCATCCGTAATCAAAGCAACACTGGAACCCAGTCCCATACCCGCGATTGCGGAGGTCGGATTTAACATTTCTCTCATTCCCGGACCACCCTTTGGCCCTTCATAGCGAATTACCACTACATCTCCAGCAACAATTTTCCCACTCTTGATTGCGGTAATCGCATCTTCTTCACAATCAAAGACTCTGGCCGGTCCCTCATGGACCATCATCTGCTCACAGACCGCGGAGCGTTTCACGACACCACCATCAGGAGCCAGATTTCCTCTCAACACAGCCAGGCCTCCTGTCTCGCTGTATGGATTTTCAATGGGACGGATCACTTCAGGGTTTTTGTTGACACAGCCTTCAATATTCTCTCCCACAGTTTTGCCGCTCACTGTCATGCACTCCGTGTACAGCAATCCTTTTTTATTCAGCTCATTCATGACCGCATAGACACCACCTGCCTCATTCAGCTCTTCAATGTAGGTAGGCCCTGCCGGAGCTAGATGACATAAGTTCGGTGTCTTCTCGCTGATCTCATTGGCAAAGCTCACATCAAAATCCATTCCCACTTCGTGGGCAATCGCAGGTAGATGCAGCATACTGTTCGTGGAACATCCCAGAGCCATATCCACAGTCAGAGCGTTTAAGATCGCCTCCTTTGTCATAATGTCTCTTGGGCGAATATTTCTTCTATACATTTCCATAACCTGCATTCCTGCGTGTTTCGCAAGCGCGATGCGCTCAGAATATACTGCCGGTATCGTGCCATTTCCCTTTAATCCCATTCCTAAAACTTCTGTCAGACAATTCATACTGTTGGCAGTGTACATACCCGAACAAGAACCGCAAGTCGGGCAAGTCTTCTGCTCGTATTCCCTCAGTTCATCCTCCGAAATCGTACCTGCAGCGTAGGAACCTACTGCCTCAAACATGCTGGACAGACTAGTCTTATGTCCTCCTACATGGCCTGCAAGCATCGGTCCTCCGCTCACAAAGACCGTTGGAATATTCAGTCTCGCTGCAGCCATCAAAAGCCCCGGCACGTTTTTGTCACAGTTTGGTACCATAACCAAGGCATCAAATTGATGAGCCATCGCCATCGCCTCAGTGGAATCGGCGATCAAATCACGAGTCACAAGGGAATACTTCATCCCGATATGTCCCATAGCGATTCCATCACAGACTGCAATCGCCGGAAATACAATCGGTGTCCCCCCTGCCATAGCTACACCTTGTTTCACCGCACTCACAATTTTGTCCAGATTCATGTGCCCCGGCACAATTTCATTATAGGAACTTACAATTCCCACCAATGGACGGTCCATCTCCTCCTGAGTCATACCCAGAGCGTGAAATAAAGACCGATGGGGAGCCTGCTGCGCTCCCTTTGTCACTGCATCACTTCTCATAAATTTCTCTCCTGTTCTTCTATCGTATTTCAGGGAATTCCCCCGTGTTTATCTGCGTCTTTGCCCATTAAATTCTGCTACAAATCAGATCTCCCATTTGACGAGTTCCCACCAAAGTACAGCCTTCTGACATAATATCACCGGTTCGGTATCCTTCGGACAACACTTTTTTAACCGCATCTTCCACAGCCTTAGCCTCCTCGTCTAAATCCAGAGAATACCTCAGCATCATAGCAGCCGACAAAATCGTCGCGATTGGATTGGCTTTATCCTGTCCTGCAATGTCCGGCGCAGAACCGTGGCTCGGCTCATACAGACCAAATTTTGTCTCATTGAGGCTTGCCGACGACAACATTCCAATGGAGCCTGTTACCATACTCGCCTCGTCCGACAAAATGTCCCCAAACATATTCTCTGTCAAAATCACATCGAACTGACCAGGATTCATCACAAGCTGCATCGCACAGTTATCTACCAGCATATGCTCCAAAGTCACATCTGGGTACTCTGCTGCCACATCTTCTACCACGCTTCTCCAAAGTCTGGAAGAATCCAATACATTTGCCTTGTCCACACTCGTAACCTTCTTGCGGCGTTTTCTGGCAATATCAAAACCACGTCTTGCAATTCTGCGAATCTCATTCTCATCGTAAGTCAAGGTGTCAATCGCTCTGCGGATTCCATTCTCTTCTACCGTCTTTCTCTCTCCGAAATATAGGCCCCCTGTCAGCTCCCTCATAATCATCATGTCAAATCCGTCTCCAATAATATCGCTACGAAGAGGGCAAGCTGCTCTAAGCTCTTGATACAGATACGCTGGCCGTAGATTTGCAAACAGGTTCAGAGCTTTGCGGATACCCAGCAGGCCGGCCTCCGGCCGCTTCGACGGTTCCAGCTTATACCAGGGTGAAGTAGCTGCATCACCTCCGATGGAACCCATCAAGACTGCATCGGCGGCTTTCGCTCTCTCGATGGTCTCCTCAGTCAGAGGTACACCGCACACATCGATGGATGCCCCTCCTAGTAAAAGCTCCTCATAGTGAAATGTATGGTGATATTTTTCACAAACTTTGTCCAGAATTTTCTTCGCTTCCCGAACAATTTCCGGCCCAATTCCATCGCCGTAAATCAATCCCAGTCTATATTCCATGGTTTTCCATCCTTCCCTTCTGGTAATAAATTTAAGTATATTTTAATATGATACTCTACATCACTAATATTTTCAACCACTTCCCTCAAAAAATAGGGCCCGGCTGGCGCTACCGCTTTCCTGCCATCCGGCAGTTTCGTTCTCGTTAATTATTTATCCTGATCTTGATACACAAAAACCGTTGTAAACTCCCCAAACACTTGCCTCTCCCGGCTCTCCCCCGGTTTGGCAGTATTTGGAAATTTACAACGGTTCGGGAAATTTCTATTCCGATACCGAAGTGCTTGCCTTCTCAACCTCAGCAATTGCTGCTTTACGCATTGGAATTCTGCAGTTACGGTTGTTACCAAATTCTACGATCACATCTTCCTCTGTCAGATCAATAATAACTCCATAGAATCCGCTTGTGGTGACAACGCTGTCACCAACTTCCATACTGGAAAGCATGGCATTCACACGCTTTTGTTCTTTCTTCTGGGGACGAATCATCAGGAAATACATAATTACAAATAAAATGACAATCCAGATAATCATTCCGCCAACTCCCATTGCACCCTGGCTGTTCATTGAACGATACCTCCTAAATAAAATGTTTCATTTTGTGTATATGGCAGAACCTACCCTTGGTAGGCAAGGCCCCTCTTTCATCCCTATGGGGTTCTGCGTTTCAATATGCACTACAGAACATCATACACAAAAATCGCAATTTCTTCAAGTGTTTTCTTCCATTCCAGCCAGTTTTTTCTCTTTATATTCCTCAAAATTTCCCGCGTCCAGAGCGTCCCTGATCTCTGTCATCATCGTATTATAGAAATACAGATTATGGAGAACACACAGCCGCATCCCCAACATCTCTTTTGCCTTCAAAAGATGGCGGATGTAAGCCCTACTGTAATTGCGACAGGCTGGACACTGACATCCTTCCTCAATGGGTCTGTCATCCAACTCATATTTTGCGTTGAACAGATTACGCCTTCCCTGGTTAGTATAGACATGCCCATGCCTTCCATTTCTGGACGGATAGACACAGTCAAAAAAATCTACCCCTCGGCTCACCGCCTCTAGGATATTCGCAGGTGTTCCTACTCCCATCAGATAAGTCGGCTTTTCCTTGGGCAAATGTGGAACCACCTCATCCAAAATCCGGTACATCTGCTCATGGCTCTCTCCCACTGCCAGACCTCCGACTGCATAGCCATCCAAATTCATCTCAGAGATCTGCTGTGCATGAGAGATACGGATATCCTCATAGATCGCTCCCTGATTGATGCCGAACAAAAGCTGGTGAGGATTGATGGTGTCTTCCAGAGAATTCAGTCTTGCCATCTCTTCCTTACAACGTCTCAGCCAACGGGTCGTGCGTTCCACAGAATTCTGAACATACTCTCTGGTAGCCACACTAGAAGGACATTCGTCGAAAGCCATCGCGATCGTGGACGCCAGATTCGACTGAATCTGCATACTCTCTTCCGGCCCCATAAAAATCTTTCTCCCATCGACATGGGACTGAAAGTATACGCCTTCCTCTTTGATCTTACGAAGCCCTGCAAGGGAAAAAACTTGAAATCCGCCGGAATCCGTGAGAATCGGCCTGTCCCAATTCATAAATTTATGCAGTCCCCCCAACTTTTTGATCACCTGATCACCTGGACGCACATGTAGATGGTATGTATTGGACAGTTCCACCTGAGTGCCAATCTCATGCAAATCCACCGTGGATACCGCCCCTTTAATCGCAGCGGCTGTCCCCACATTCATAAAGACAGGTGTCTGAATGGTTCCATGAACAGTTGTCAGCTTCGCTCTCTTCGCTCTGCCTTCGGTTTTTAATATCTGATACATTCGCCTTCCTCATTTTCTTCATTCTTTGCCCAGTGCAGTGCACACAGGCATTACCCGTTCAGTATATCTTGAAAAGTTCTGAAATTCAAGTCCATATCAGGATATAAATTGTTAAGTTTTAACTGTTGTATTTTGAGAACTCCTGTCGTATAATGTTACCGACCAAAAAAACTATCTATTATAAATAAGAAAGAATTATGTTGTCATATCGTGCCAGCACGATCACTATACAATTAATATGAAAAAGGAGGTACTGTTTTGGCTGTCATTTCATCTACAGACGATTTTTATCGTTTAGGTATCGACATCGGTTCAACCACAGTAAAAATAGCCATTCTCGACCAAGACAATACTCTGTTGTTTGCAGATTATGAACGTCATTTTGCTAATATCCAGGAGACTCTGGCAAATCTTCTGGCAAAAGCCCAGGATAAATTAGGGGAACTCATTGTACACCCAGTAATTACCGGTTCCGGAGGCCTTACCTTGGCCAATCATCTAGAAGTTCCATTCGTGCAGGAGGTAATCGCTGTATCTACTTCCCTGGAGACCTTCGCTCCAAAAACAGACGTTGCTATTGAGCTAGGTGGAGAGGACGCAAAAATCATCTACTTCGAAGGCGGAAATATCGAACAGCGTATGAACGGCATCTGTGCCGGAGGCACCGGCTCTTTTATCGACCAAATGGCTTCTCTGCTCCAGACGGATGCGTCTGGCTTAAATGATTACGCCGAACACTATCAGGCACTCTATCCCATAGCGGCCCGGTGCGGTGTCTTCGCCAAATCGGATATTCAACCCTTAATCAATGAGGGCGCCACGAAAGAAGATTTGGCCGCTTCTATTTTCCATGCAGTCGTAAATCAGACCATCAGCGGACTGGCCTGCGGTAAACCTATCCGCGGACATGTGGCCTTCTTAGGCGGCCCGCTCCATTTTTTGACTCAGCTGCGCCAGGCATTTATCCGCACCCTAAAGCTAGATGAGGAACATACCATCATTCCTGAAAACTCGCATCTGTTTGCAGCTATGGGGTCCGCACTGAATGCAAAAGAAGAAGTATCCGTCTCTATGTCATCCATGAAAGATCGGCTGGCTGCTTCTATCAAACTAGACTTCGAGGTTGCCCGCATGGAACCTCTCTTTGAATCTGAGGAAGACTATCGAGAATTTGAAAAGCGTCAAAGTCAGTACAATGTGGCAACCGCAGATCTGTCCACCTACGAGGGCAACTGTTATCTCGGAATTGACGCAGGTTCTACCACCACAAAGACAGCTCTCGTCGGGGAAGACGGAACCCTGCTCTATTCTTTCTACAGCAACAACAATGGCAGCCCCCTAAACACAGCAATCCGTTCTATTCAGGAAATTTACCAGCAGCTGCCACCTAGCGCACACATCGCCTATTCCTGTTCCACCGGATATGGAGAAGCTTTGATCAAAGCAGCTCTTTTGTTGGATGAAGGAGAAGTAGAGACCGTGTCTCACTATTACGCGGCCGCATTTTTTGACCCGGAAGTAGACTGTATTCTGGATATCGGCGGCCAGGATATGAAGTGTATCAAGATCAAAAACCAGACTGTAGACAGCGTTCAGCTCAACGAGGCCTGTTCCTCCGGCTGTGGCTCTTTCATCGAAACTTTTGCGAAATCCCTGAACTACAGCGTATCTGATTTCGCCAAAGCAGCTTTATACGCAAAGCATCCCATTGATCTTGGTACCCGTTGTACGGTATTCATGAATTCCAAAGTCAAACAAGCACAAAAAGAAGGGGCTGAGGTCTCGGACATTTCCGCCGGACTCGCCTACTCTGTCATCAAAAACGCGCTTTACAAGGTCATCAAAGTATCCGATGCCTCCGAGCTTGGACGCCATATTGTCGTACAGGGCGGCACCTTCTACAATGACGCAGTGCTGAGAAGTTTCGAAAAAATCGCGGACTGCCATGCCATCCGTCCGGATATCGCTGGCATCATGGGAGCTTTCGGAGCAGCCTTAATCGCCCGCGAACGATACTGTGCGGACACAGAGACGACCATGCTCCCCATCGAGAAGATCAATACATTGGAATTTTCCACTTCCATGGCAAACTGTAAAGGCTGTACCAATAACTGTCGTCTGACCATCAACAAATTCTCCGGCGGCCGCCAGTTCATCAGCGGAAACCGGTGTGAGAAGGGCCTTGGCAAAGAGAAGAACCAAAAGAAAATTCCAAATCTATTCGATTACAAATATAAAAAACTGTTCCACCGCGCTCCTCTGTCTCCACTAGAAGCAACTCGGGGACAGGTGGGAATTCCCAGAGTGCTCAACATGTATGAGAACTATCCATTTTGGCATACCTTCTTTACGGAATTGAAATATCAGGTGGTGCTCTCGCCCGGCTCTAGCCGGAAAATCTACGAACTGGGTATCGAATCGATTCCCAGTGAATCCGAGTGTTATCCGGCAAAGCTCGCCCACGGCCATATCTCCTGGCTGATTCGAAAGGGCGTCAAGTACATATTCTATCCTTGCATTCCCTATGAGCGGGTAGAATTTCCTGAGGCAGTCAATCACTATAACTGTCCAATCGTGACCTCTTACGCCGAGAACATCAAAAACAACGTGGATGAGTTAAGCGACCCTTCGATTCGCTTTTCCAATCCTTTTCTGGCTTTTACCTCAGAGGAAGTTCTCACAGAACGCCTGGTACAAGAATTTTCAAATCTCCCAGAAGCAGAAGTTCGCCAAGCTGCCCATAAAGCCTGGGTGGAATTGGAAAACACTCGGAAAGATATTCAAAAAAAGGGAGAGGAAGTCTTAGCGTGGATGGAACGTACGCACCACCGGGGAATCGTCCTGGCTGGACGTCCTTACCATGTGGATCCCGAAGTACATCACGGTATCCCTGAACTGATTAACAGTTATGAGATCGCAGTGCTCACAGAAGACTCCATCTCACATCTGGCACACATTGAGCGTCCGCTGCGTGTCAATGACCAGTGGATGTACCATTCCCGACTGTACGCGGCCGCGAACTTTGTAAAGACCAGGGAAGATTTGGACTTAATTCAGCTCAACTCTTTTGGCTGTGGGCTGGACGCAGTTACCACGGACGAAGTCTACGAGATCTTAGAGCGAAGCGGGAAAATCTATACCTGTCTGAAAATTGATGAGGTAAACAACCTAGGAGCAGCCAGAATCCGAATTCGTTCCTTGATCGCAGCCTTGAAAGTAAAGGAAAAGAAAAAACAGCCTCGGGTAATCCGCCCCTCTTCCATCTACAAGGTGCCATTCACCAAGGAAATGCGGAAAACCTACACAATATTATGTCCGCAGATGTCACCGATACATTTTTCTATCCTGCAAGCTGCTTTCAACGCAAGCGGATACCATCTCGAGGTTCTGCCCAACGACAACAAAGAAGCAGTAGACGTGGGATTAAAGTATGTAAACAACGATGCTTGCTATCCGTCTTTGATGGTGGTGGGACAGGTCATGCAGGCCCTGCTCTCAGGTAAATACGATTTAAATCGTGTGGCAATCATCATGAGTCAAACCGGAGGCGGCTGCCGCGCCTCCAACTATATCGCTTTTATCCGCCGCGCTTTAGAAAAAGCAGGTATGAGTCAGATTCCGGTGATCTCGGTGAACCTAAGCGGATTGGAGAGCAATCCAGGCTTTAAGCTGACTCCGAAACTGATTCAGCGAGTAGCCTACGGTGGTGTCTTTGGCGATATTCTGATGAAATGTGTCTACCGGATGCGCCCCTATGAAGCGAAAAAGGGTTCTGTCAACCGGTTACACAGAAAATGGGAAAAACGTTGTATCCAATTTATCAGTGACAAAAAAATCACACATAAAAAATTCAAGTGGATGTGCCGCAAAATGATTCAGGAATTTGATCAGATTCCCATCACAGACGAGAAAAAGCCACGGGTCGGAATCGTCGGTGAAATCCTGGTAAAATTTCTTCCCGCCGCAAACAACTATCTGGCAGAGCTTTTGGAGTCAGAAGGAGCGGAAGCTGTCGTTCCCGACCTCATCGATTTCCTGGCCTACTGCTTCTACAATCAGAATTTCAAAGTAAAATATTTAGGTTCTAAAAAGTCTGTGGCAGTCACAGCAAATATGGGAATTAAGGCCCTCGACTGGATACGAAGTGCCGCTAACCAAGCATTCCGTGAGAGCAAGCATTTTGAGCCTTCCGCAGATATTCGGGATTTGGCGAGAATGGCCCGTCCGATCGTCTCTACCGGAAACCAGACGGGAGAAGGTTGGTTCCTGACCGGTGAGATGCTGGAATTGATTCACAACGATGCCCCGAACATTGTCTGCACTCAGCCATTCGCATGTCTGCCAAATCATATCGTGGGAAAAGGTGTCATCAAGCAGATTCGCAAGCAGTACCCTCAGGCTAATATCGTGGCCATCGACTACGACCCCGGAGCCAGCGAGGTGAACCAGCTGAACCGAATCAAGCTGATGCTCTCCACCGCCCAGAAAAACTTAAAGAAAGATATTACGGTATAAAATCAAACAGCTCTATTCAAGGAGGATAACTCCAAGAATAGAGCTGTCTTTATGTGATAGGAAAGCCCTTGTCACGCTAACGCTTGAAAGTCCTTTTCTATTCATAAACGCTCCGCTAAGGATGCGCACGCCGCAATGAGGAATTCACCGCTTTGCGGTGTTGCAGCGGCGCGCAAAGTGGGCGCTCCCCTCGAGATTGAGGGGAAGGAGGAACTGAAGTGGGTTTACACACCTTCTTACAGCATCCCCAATTTTCGACCTAGGCGAATCATCAAACCTCCGCCTGGAAGCGCACCTAACTCCTCAGCAGATGGTCTTCCCAATTTCAGATAACACACAAAATACGTAAGTCCTCCCAGTCCAATCGCAAGTACCAGGCAAAGAACACTGATCGGCACCAAAAGATATAAACCGTAATAGACTCCGCCTGCCACCAGTCCCATAGGCACAGACGCCAACAGAGGCGGAAGATACGCTTTTCTCCAAGGATTTCGATACCCCATATACTTCTTCATCGCCCGGTCATTCAACACACACATCACCACAGCGTACACAATCATCGCGCACACAATCGTGTAGACACCTAAATCTGTCAGAAACAGCAAAACTGCCATGACAATCACGTCCACTACCAGAGAAACTGCCGCGTTGATCATTGGAATTTTAGGTTTTCCAATTCCCTGAAGAACCCCATTGGAGATATTCGAACATCCGTTTAAAACAATGGTGACAGCGCCAATAATCAAGATATTTGCCGCCACCGGTGTGGAGACCGGAAACAACAGTCTTGTGATCGGTCCTGACAAAACCGCAAGTCCAACAGCAGCTGGAATGGAAATCAGCATACTAATCCATGCAGCCTGGTCCGTCTTAGCATTGGCACTTTTGATATCCCCATAGGCATAGTGGGCGGACACTTCAGGAATCATAGATGTGGGCGCCGTACTCGCCAATGTCAGAGGGATGTTGATAATCGTCATAAAATAAGAGTTCTGACTGTACAGGGATTTCACCACATCCTCCGCCACACCTTTGTATTCCATAATAGCAGAGTACATATAGCTGTTGATATAGCCATTCACATTATAAATAAATGCACTTAGAATAATCGGTGAAGCGATCAACACGATAATCCTCAGAACACTTCCATAACTCTCATCTGAGGATACTCGGTCTTTGCTCACTCTCCTGCGAATTCCCTTCCGGTTGATTCCATAAATCACAACCATCAGCATCAATGCTGCCAACACTCCCGCTCCAGTACCCATGGTCGCTCCTGCAGCTCCCCATCTTTGCTGCGTGGAATCGGAAGCCGCTGAAAAACTCACCTGCATAAAATGAACCATCAAAAGTGCGACGCTGGCATTGGCAATCTGTTCGAGAATCTGGGACAGGGAAGTCGGCATCATGTTCCGGTACGCCTGAAAATATCCCCGGAATACACCTAAAATACCTGAAAAAAAGATCGTCGGAGAGAGAACTCGAAGAGCCAGCCTAGCGTTCGCCATATTGGAAGGGATCAGTATAGAAGCCCCGAACAGGCAAAACAACGACACTGCACCACCCATAATCACCGCGTAAATTAACGCCCCCCGAAATACTCTCTGGGCATCCCGGTAGCGACCAAAAGCAATCCTCTCCGCCATGATTTTGGACACTGCCTGAGGAATACTAAAAGACGCAATCATCAACAGAATGAAATAAATGTTCTGCGCAAATTGAAAACAGGCAAATCCTTCGTTTCCCAACATAGAGGACAACGGTCTTTTATAAATTAACCCGATGATCTTGGATACCAGCGCCGCCACCATCAAAAAGGAGGCATTTTTTACCAACGTATTGTCCTTCTTACTCATTCCATCTCCATCCTTCTCATATTCCTAGAACACTGCATCTGTTCGATTCCCGGCCGCAGGTATATTCTCGATCTGCCAGTCGATGGGCGTCAGGCCATTGGCCCTTAAAAATTCATTCGTCTGGCTGAAATGTCTACATCCAAAGAATCCTCTGTATGCCGACAGAGGGCTAGGATGCGGCGCCTCCAAGATTAAATGTTTGGGATTGTGAAGCATACTTTTTTTCATCTGTGCCGGCTTTCCCCAAAGCAAAAAAACAATTGGTCGATCCTGCTGGTCCAAAACCTGTATCGCCGCATCAGTAAACTCCTCCCAGCCGATTCCTCTGTGGGAATTAGCCTGATGAGCCCGCACCGTCAACACCGTATTCAGCAAAAGGACTCCCTGTCTTGCCCATTTTTCCAGATATCCATTGTTGGGAAAATAACACCCCAAATCATCATGAAGCTCCTGATAGATGTTTACCAAAGACGGCGGAATCTCCACGTCCTTTTTCACAGAGAAGCAAAGACCATGAGCCTGCCCGTCATTGTGATACGGATCTTGTCCTAGGATCACTACTTTTACCTCATTTAAAGGGGTAAAATGAAACGCATTAAACATCTCCTGTGCAGGAGGAAAAATCTTTCTCGTCTGATATTCTTCCAAGACTTTTTTATATAATTTCGCATAATAAGGCTTGCGAAACTCCCCTTTGAGAGCCTCCAGCCATTCACCTTCCAATGCTGCCATAACGACTCCTTTATCTTCTGACCGGCACCTTACGATGCGCCAGATAGTTCTTTACTTCCTGTATCTCTAGTTCTTTGTAATGAAACAGCGACGCAGCCAGCGCTGCATCCGCCCCTCCCACGGTCAGAGCGTCATAAAAATGTTCCAGACTGCCCGCTCCTCCGGAGGCAATCACCGGTATGGACACACACCCGGCAATGGCACTGGTCAATTCCAGATCGTATCCTGCCTTCGTCCCATCGCAGTCCATACTCGTCAACAGAATTTCGCCCGCTCCCAAAGCTTCCACCTGCTTCGCCCACCAGACTGCATCCATTCCCATGTCAACTCTACCGCCATGCTTATAGATATTCCAACCACTGCCGTCGGCCCTTTTTTTAGCGTCAATCGCCACGACGACACACTGACTGCCAAATTTCTCTGCTGCCTCTCGGATAAGCTCAGGACGGTCAATCGCCGCGGAATTGATGGAAATTTTATCGGCACCTTCCCGAAGCAACATCCGAAAGTCTTCCACTGTGCGGATTCCTCCCCCTACCGTAAACGGGATGAACACATTCGCCGCCACCTGCCGTACCATATCCACCACTGTGGCCCTCTGGTCAGAAGATGCCGTGATATCTAAGAATACCACCTCATCCGCTCCTGCCGCATCATAAGCTTTTGCTACTTCCACTGGGTCTCCCGCATCTTTTAAATTGACAAAATTAACCCCTTTTACCACTCTCGCGTTTTTCACATCCAGACACGGAATAATTCTTTTCGTAAACATCCTCTTAGCACCCTCCATCCAGCTTTGCAAAATTTTCAAGCATTTTCAATCCCCAGCTGCCACTTTTTTCCGGGTGAAACTGACAGGCAAAGACATTACCCTGTTCTACAGAAGCGTGAATCTCAACTCCGTACTGAGTCGTTGCTTTCACAACCGCAGGGTCCTCTGCCTTCAAATAATAAGAATGTACAAAATACACATAGGTCTGTTCCGGCACTCCTGCAAACAGCCTGCCACCATTTTTTAGTTCCAGAGAATTCCAGCCCATATGTGGAATCTTCAGTCCATCCTGGTGCAAAAGTCGCAAAACCTGGCCTTTTAATATCCCCAGACCCTCTACTCCCTCGCTCTCCTGGCTGGACTCAAAGAGTAGCTGAAGTCCCAGACAGATACCTAAAAATGGGGTTCCCCTGTCTACAATCTCATGAATCACAGAAATCAGACCATACTCTCTTAGTTTTCCCATTGCATCCCCAAAACTTCCCACCCCTGGCAAAATCACCTTGTCAGCAGCCAGCAGCTCCTTCGGTTCACGGGTCACCACAGGTGTCTCTCCCAGATGGAGCAGTGCTTTCTCAACACTCTTAATATTACCCGCATCGTAATCGATAATTCCGATCATACCAACCTCCGTAATTTTTATATCACTGTGCTGTCCGTACGTTTTTTCACCGACTTAGATACCGAAAAGAACAATGGCGAAACAGCACAGAATTTGACTTCTGTCTCGGCTATTAGTATACCGCATAAAAGCTTCAGGGTCAAAATGATTCTGCCCCTGAAGCTTTATTTTTTTAACTAATTTTTATCTTTTCTCCAGTTCAAACCAAAACTGTACACCATTTTTAAAATTCTCCACACCGCACTGCTGTCTCATGGATTCCATGATCGCCTTTACGATGGAAAGTCCAATGCCACTTCCTCCATACTCTCTCGTCCTGGCCTTATCCACTTTGTAGAACTTATTCCAAATCTGATCCAGATCTTCCTCAGGAATCGCTTTTCCCGTATTAAACACAGTCACCCTTACTATGTGCTCATCCATCTTTAAAATCTTGATCTCCACAATCTTATTCTCGTCCAGGTGATTCAGAGCATTGGTAAAATAGTTCGTGATGACCTCCTCAATCTTAAATTCATCAGCCCAGACCATCACAGGCTCCTGGCTGTTAAAGATCACCCTTGCCTCTTTTTGCTGTACCAGAATATCCGAAGCCTGAATCACTCCCCGAATCACTTCCACCAGATCGAATTCCTCCATAGTCACCAAATCCACACCGGACTCCAATTGATTCAAATTCAACAGATTTCTCACCAGCTTGTTCATCTTCGCGGCCTCGTCCATAATCACGTCGCAGTAGAACTCTCTACTCTCAGGGTCATCCGAAATATTCTCTCTCAACCCTTCCGCGTATCCTTGCACCAAGGCAATCGGCGTCTTCAGCTCATGGGACACATTGTCTAAAAATTCTTTTCGCTTTTCATCAATACGGATTTTTTCTTCAATATCTCTATGAAGCTGCCCATTTGCCTGCTGTAACTCAGAAATCGTGTTCTGAAGCTGCATCGACATGAAATTAAAATTTTCTCCTAAGGTGTCAATCTCATTGCCAGCCCTACTCTCATACTTCACGCCAAAATCCAGCTTTGCCATTTGCTGAGATAGTTTTGTGAGCTGACAAATCGGTTTTGTAATTCTTCTGGTCACCAAGGCGATGATCACAAAGCTTATCACCAAAACAGCAAGTCCTACATAGAGGTAAAAGCCCTTTGAGATATTCACACTCTCCCGGATACTCTCTAGAGGCGTTCGTATAATGCAGTAGTTCTGGTTGTCCAGCTCTCCCCAAATCTCCACATAATCCATGTCCACGAAATTGTCCTCACTCTTTTGTATCACATATTGATCGCTCTGTTCTAGAACCTTGGTCTTTACCTTCTCCTTGCCACCTATTCCGTACAGATAGCCAAAGAGCCGAGAGGCCAACATGTCTTTCTCTCCGACCCCTCCTACGATGACTCCCTCCGGGCTTAATACTACCCAGCTTAAATTCTTCTCTGAGCTTTCTTTTATCCAGGTATCCGGAATTCCTTCTTCATTTTTCAGCTTTTCCAATTTCATAAAAGAAGATTTTAGCGTATCCTCTTTCTGGGTGATATAATAATCTTCCAAGAAAAACTGATTAATCAGCAAAATGGCCCCTAAAAACACAAACACCAGGCCTGTAAACAATACTGTGATCTGAAACCGCAGTGTGTGGGGACGCCACTCTCTCATTCTTCCACCTCGAACTTATACCCCATTCCCCAGACGGTCTTAATGTACTCTCCTTTTTCTCCCAGTTTACTTCTTAGCTTTTTTACATGAGTGTCAATCGTACGGGCGTCTCCAAAGTAGTCGTAATTCCAAACGGAATTTAAAATCTTCTCCCTTGACAACGCAATTCCCTGGTTCTCGATAAAATAGGAAAGCAATTCAAATTCTTTAAAGCTAAGCTCGATGGGACTTCCCTCCACCGTCACCTGGTGAGCAGCTTTGTCCACGACAATTCCACCCAAACTGAGAACATCTTCTTTGTTTGTTTGTCCCGTCCGGCGCAAAATTGCCTCAACCCGAGCCACCAGTATCTTAGGGCTGAACGGTTTCGAAATATACTCGTCGACTCCCAACTCGAATCCTAAAAGTTCATCTCTCTCATCCCCCCGAGCGGTCAGCATGATAATCGGAACTTTGGAATTCTTACGAATTTCACGGCAAACTTCCCAACCATCCATTTTCGGCATCATCACATCCAAAATAATTAACGCGATATTTTTATCAGAGTAAAACAAGTCGACTGCTTCCTCCCCGTCCGCTGCCTCAATCACCTCAAAGTTGTCGCGAACCAAAAAATCTTTTACCAGCTTGCGCATTCTGCTCTCATCGTCAACCACTAATATTTTTAAAGCATCCATCTTTTCACCCTCCTCCTTTTCTTCAAACTATAGCAAAAAATTATGTCGCTTTTGTGAATTTTTTTCTTGCCAGTAGACGCTTTTTCACCCGATTGATGCCGGCAACTGCCAAGATCTCCACAATCACAATCCCAACTCCTACCGCTCTTCGAAACCAGATTCCCTGCCATCCAAGACTTGGACAAACGACCCATGCTGCCCGAATTAAAAGGATATTCAGCAAGAAAAGCAAAAGACTATTGTCCCCCCCCATCCATTTCAGAGCCCTCATCCCGACAAAAGATTCCGGCACTTTTTTCATGAGAGCTCCCAATTCTGCACATCCCAGAAACGCCAAAGGTGCAAATAGCAGCCAATGGCCGCAAAAAATTCCTACGACTTTTCCCTCGTGCAGCAGATAGAGTCCGCCAAACAAAATCCCTCCGACCCACATAGCTATTCGGTCCTTCCAGCCAAACGTCCATTTTTCCTTTATTGCAAAGCCCGTCAGCATTCCCAGCACATACACTGGGAACCTCGTAAATGCGATATTTAACCTGCCAAGCTCAAAGACATTTCCCAAAATTCCCGAGAACAGATAGCTACCCAGGCACAATCCCACAGTCCAAGCCACTCTCCTTCCTGGATTACTCAGCCTCCGGTAAATCCAAGGAGTCACCAAATAGAACAAAAGAATACAGGGAATATACCAATTGAAGGTCCCGTCGCCTCCTGTATAAAAACTAAGAGTCGTCAAATTCAACACCAGCATTTCCCAACCACAGTCTCCTGCAAAAATCATCATCAGACTGTAAATCCCTGCGACTGCAAAATATGCCGGCATAACCGTCACCAGACGCCTTCTCATAAAATTCGCCCAATTTTGATTTTTAGACAGAGAAAATACCATCCCCAGCCCAGACATCAGCATGAAGACGTCCACGCCTACATATCCGCAGCTGATAATCTTTCCGACAAGTGGCCCGCCAAAAGTTGCACGAACAGACTTCATGTGAAAAAGCATAACCAGAAGAATTGCCACTCCCATCAATTGGCTCCGGTATGTACTGATGGAATCCAGATGAAAATTTCTTCTCGAAATGGAATGGACACAGCCTTTTTCTTTGGAAGCCCTCAGCGCAAGAACTGCCATCATCACCCCACTGCCTAACACAGCACACAGCAAGTCCAGGCCCATCTCTATCCCAGAAAACTCTCTAGTTCCCACCACGAAAAAGTAAAGCCTCTCAGAGACGGAACAAAAAACTGCCAACGCCGCACCTCTCACAAACTGCCTCGCATTTTCTCTGGCCAAAATTTTTCCATGCTGCATTTTCTCCTCACACAACAATGCAGTAAAAGACAGTCCCAGGCAGAAATACAATCCTTGTCTGAACCAGCCTCCGGCTTTTATCTGTCCAAGTAAGGGGAACTCCATCCCTTTATAAGGAACATAACCGATCAATAATACTAAAATCAACATGACAGCAATCACATATGGAATCTTGTTCTTTCTCATATTTTTATTCCTTCGTATCCTTTACTATCGTTTACCTCTCTTAAGAGAAAGGATGACATTAATATTTTTCTATTATATCCCATCTTCCGCGATATTTCTACTTCGATTATGTTATGATTAAGTAACAGTGACAAATTTTATTACTCTTCTCTCACTCGCAGGCCGTGAGCAGTCACACGCTTCACGCTGCACACAAACTGCTATAACCAGCAGTTTGGCACGAGTATGTCTCGAGATTTTTGTACCAAATGTAAAAAAACGCCTCGCAAGATATTGGAGACATGAACTGTAATCAAATTTTTTCTGTCTTTTCGCATCTTTTATGGATGGTCTCCCGTCTAATGTTTGAAACAACCGGTTGCAGTACATCAAAATTTGAAAGGAGGGCGCTCATGGACACATTAATTCGAAAGGCAAAGAGGCAGGATGCCGATGCTTTTTGCCAGTTGATGGAACTGCATATGCAAAGTATGTACAAAGTGGCAAAAGCTTACCTAAAAAATGATGAGGACGTAGCTGACGCCATCCAGGATACGATTCTGACATGTTATGAGAAGCTTCAGACTCTGAGGCAAAACAGATATTTTAAGACATGGATGACCCGAATTCTGATCAACAAATGTAAGGATATCCTTTCTTTTAACCAAAGGCTTCAATCCATGGAATCTCTGCCAGAGACCGCATGCTGTTCTACCGAATATGCAAAAGTGGAGTGGAATGCTTTGTTAGAACCTCTCGACGAAAAATACCGCGTTATTTTGATACTTTACTATATGGATGGCTTCACCATAAGAGATATTGCCGAGATTTTGGATATGAAAGAGCCTACAGTAAAGTCAAGACTACAGCGAGGACGAAAACAACTGGCCGATGCCTATCATTCCCCAAAGGAGGAAATTATATGAAATCGAATTTGGAACAAGAATTGCAAAGACAGCTACGACAGGAAATCGAAATTCCTGAATGCATACAAAAAAAATCAAAACAGGCTTATCTGAAAATCAAAAGCGGTCAGATACGCCAAGAAGAAGTCTTAAAAACTCCCTTAGGCTGGATGAAAAAGACTGCCATCGCTCTGGGTTCTGTCGCCGCTGCCCTTCTTCTGTGTATGGTGCTCTTCTTGACTAACCCAGTCATGGCACAGGACTTCCCTGTAATCGGCAATCTCTTCAGCCTCTTACAGGACAAAATCAGCTTTTTCGGCAACTTTGAAGACTACGCGACCCCTCTCGTCCCTGAAGAAGACACCTCTTTCTCAAAGGATACGGATTCCTCTGGAATTTTCTCAAAGACTGAGGACGGACTGACCATCACGCTCTCTGAAGTCTATGCGAACACCCAGGCCATCTATCTGACTGTACTAATGGAAAGCGAAGAGGCTTTTCCCTCAACCTTAATCGACCAGCAAGACCAGCCAGTTCTTTCTTTGATTGCCTCTGAGAACTACGATTTTAATCCGACGCCGGAAGAATACAACAACCCAATCTATTTCAACCCGGAAGGCCAATTCCTCGACGACTACACTTATTCGTGCATTCTTCGTCTGGATCTGCGCGAAGCCAGTCTGGATCGTCAGGCCTATAACGAGGCGATGATTCAAGCTGAAGCGGCAGCCCAGGAGACGGACGCAGTAATTAACTATCAGAATCTGCAAAGCTTTGTGGAAATCCCAGAACAGATTCATCTCGACTTTCAGATTCAGCAAGTCATCGGCACTCTGGAAGATGCCCAGTACTGGGACAGCGGTTACACCGAAGAAGAGCTGACCGCGATGACGGACGAAGAATTCCAGGAGGTCATGAAACAAATGCCAGAGGAATACAACCAGCATCCAAATCAATACGAAAACTACTGGTTTGACGGTCCCTGGGATTTCTCTTTGGACCTGACCGTCGACAGCTCACGTGTTCAGACCATTGAGATCAATGAAATCAACGAAAATGGTGTAGGAATCTCAAACGTAATCCTGACCCCCTATGAGCTGACCGTCAACGATGCCTATGCGGACGGCGTTCCCTTCTACGACTATTTCCTCGTGGCTTTGGATGCCAACGGCAATAAACTTCCATACAACGATTCCAACGGAAACTGCAATTATTTCACTATTCAGGACCGGGATATCTCTACTGTCGATCTCTATATTTTGGATTACACGGAATATATGGATGAGCTGAAAGGCGAAGAAAACTACAACAACAACGAGAACAAACCGGAGGAAGAAAAATGGAGTACGCTCCTGGATGACCGGTGTTTCTATCACACTACATTGAACTTGACACCTGTTGAATAACTCTTTCTTTTCAGATGAAAAGAAGCGAATAAAAGATTCTATGGTAAAAGCGAATTTGCCAACAGGCTATTTTCTGATTTTGGTCGGAATTGCCGTAGGATACCGCCCATCAAAACAGGCGCTGCAAAAGCCCCCCTCTTCCGTAAGAGACGAGAGCTTTTCCACCGGAAAATAACCCAGGGAATCCGCTCCTATCATTGCCGCGATCTCTGAGACCGCGTGCTTACAGGCTATAAGGTTTTCTTCAGAATCAACGTCGGTACCGTAGTAACAAGGATGCAGAAAAGGCGGGGAAGAAATTCGTACATGCACTTCCTTCGCCCCTGCATCCCGCAAAAGCTCCACGACCCGTCCTATGGTATTGCCCCGGACAATGGAATCGTCCGCGAGAACCACCCGCTTGCCTTTCACGCTTTCTTCCACGGCGGAGAGCTTTATTTTCACTGCATCAAGACGCGCTCCCTGCTCGGGAGAAATAAAAGTTCTTCCTATGTATTTGTTTTTGATCAACCCGATTCCAAAAGGGATTCCGGATTCCTGGCTGAATCCCAGAGCCGCGTCAAGGCCAGAATCCGGAGCTCCCATGACGAGGTCTGCCGACACTGGGTGAGTCCGGGCTAGAATCCTTCCTGCGCGTACCCGTGACAAGTGGACCGAGACACCGTCAATCTTAGAATCCGGACGCGCAAAATAAATATATTCAAAGATACAGATTTTTTTCTCTTTTTCCTGACAGTGCTCTCTGTGGGAAACAACTCCTTCGTCTGAAAATTCCAGAATTTCTCCAGGGGCTACATCCCGTATAACCTCAGCGCCGACGGCCCGAACCGCACAGCTTTCCGACGCCACGATATACACACCGTCCCGAGTTTTGCCATAGCAAAGAGGACGGAATCCATAGGGATCCCTGACGCAGATTAGCTTTCTCGGCGACATCAGTACCAGAGAATAAGCACCGTCAAGGACGGGCATTGCCTCACTGACTGCTTTCTCAATCGAATCCGTTTTCAACCGTTCCTTTGTAATAATATAGGCAATGGTTTCCGTATCACTGGTGGTGTGAAAAATAGCACCGGAAAGTTCCAGCACGTCCCTTAATTTATCTGTATTAGAGAGATTTCCATTGTGAGCCAGAGCCATCTTTCCCTTTTGATGATTTACCTCGATGGGCTGACAGTTTCTCCTGCTCGTTCCCCCTGTAGTCCCGTAACGGACATGTCCCACCGCCATACGCCCTCTGGGAAAACGCGAAAGGACATCTTCGGAAAATACTTCACTAACGAGTCCTAAATCTTTGTGAGAACAAAATTGTCCGTCGTCGTTCACTACGATACCGCAACTTTCCTGTCCTCGATGCTGCAGGGCATATAGTCCATAATAGGTAATCTGCGCCGTCTCTATCGGTTTCGGCGCAAATACACCGAAAACGCCGCACTCTTCATGAATACTGCTCATACTCCTCCTCCATTATGAGAAAGAGCCGTTTCGACAAACCCTTTGAAAAGAGGATGGGGTTTATTGGGACGGCTCTTAAATTCTGGGTGATACTGAACCCCTACATAAAAAGGGTGTTTGCTCAGTTCGATGGTTTCCACCAGCGTCCCGTCCGGGGAAAAGCCGCTGAAAGTTAGGCCTGACTGCTGCAGCCTGTCATAAAAAGCATTGTTGAATTCATAGCGATGCCGGTGCCGTTCGCTGATCTGAGTAGTTTTATAGCACCGCTCCATCGTGGTCTCCGGACGAATGACGCAGGGATAAGCCCCCAGACGCAGGGTTCCTCCCTTGGCAATCTGACTGCTTTGCCCCGGCATAAAATCAATAACTTTACTGGGACAATGCTGGTCGAATTCCCTGGATCCTGCGTCTTTAATGCCTGCTACGTTCCTCGCAAATTCAATCACCGCGATCTGCATTCCCAGGCAGATGCCGAAATAAGGGATTTCTTCTTCCCTGGCATATTTCGCCGCCAAAATCATCCCTTCTGTCCCCCGGTATCCAAAACCACCAGGAACCAGAATCCCATCCAGTCCTTTAAGAACTTCTTTTGTGTTTTCTTCTGTTATCTTTTCTGAATCAATCCAATGAATGTGGATGTAAGCATTATAGAAAAATCCAGCGTGGCGCAGAGCTTCCGAAACGGAAAGGTAAGCATCGTGCAGCTCCACATATTTTCCCACCAAGCCAATTTCCACATGAAACCTCCGGGCTTTGATATGCCGGACCATCTCTGTCCATTCGGCCAGATCTGGCTCTGGGACATTCAGACCAAGCTTTCGACAGACAATATGAGAAAAACCTGACTTTTCCAGCATTAGAGGAGCTTCGTACAAATCTGGCAGGGTGATATTTTCTATCACACAGTCCGGTTTTACATTGCAAAACATAGATATCTTCCTGAATATCGAAAACTCCAGAGGTTCGTTGCAGCGCAGTACGATAATATCCGGAGTAATTCCCATCCCCTGCAGTTCCTTTACGGAATGCTGGGTCGGTTTGGTCTTATGCTCACGAGAACCCTGCAGAAACGGCACCAGCGTCACATGGATAAACAGACTATTTTCCTCGCCTATTTCCAGAGAAATCTGCCGCACCGCTTCAATAAAGGGCTGAGACTCAATATCTCCGGTGGTACCGCCGATTTCTGTAATAACCACGTCAGCGTTTGTCTTCTTCCCAACGCGGTAGACAAATTCTTTGATCTCGTTGGTGATGTGAGGAATCACTTGGACAGTAGAACCGAGATATTCCCCTCTCCGTTCCTTATTGAGCACATTCCAGTAGACCTTGCCCGTGGTGAGGTTAGAATACTGATTCAAATCCTCGTCAATAAACCGTTCGTAATGTCCCAGATCCAGATCTGTCTCCGCCCCATCTTCCGTAACGAAGACCTCCCCATGCTGGTAGGGGCTCATTGTACCTGCATCTATGTTGATATAAGGATCCAGTTTCTGAGCCGCGACTTTCAAGCCTCTTGCTTTTAGCAGTCTCCCCAGAGACGCTGTAGTAATACCTTTTCCAAGTCCCGACACAACGCCTCCTGTTACAAAAATATATTTTGTCATGCACTTCTCCTTTCAATTTTCGGCAGCCCTGGCAGCTGCCGAGTGTTATCTTCCACTCTCTCCATAGTTTGAGAGAACGCGAGCGGAAGGATCGTTCACATCGCACCCTTTCCAAGTTTTGTTCGGCATCCAAAAGCCCGCGATCATCTGCGCCTGTCCGGGATAATACTTTTCAAAAATCTCTCGGTAAAGCAAGGACTCTTTTGTAAACGGGCGGGCGTAATCGTATTTCCGGGCCCGAAGTTCAAATTCTTCATCGGTATAGTGGCTGTCAGCGTAAGTCTTTAAATGATCCACCATGGAATGGCCTACCGCGTCAGAAAACGCAGCTTTTTCTCTCCATAAAATCTCATCTGGCAGATACCCGTCTTTTTCAAAAGCATGCCGAAGCAGATACTTTCCCTTTCCATAGACATTCTGCTTTTTTTCAGGATCTACCGACATGACATACTCTACGAAATCCAGATCGCCAAAAGGAACTCTGGCTTCCAGAGAGTTCACGCTAATACAGCGGTCCGCCCGCAGCACATCGTACATGTGAAGTTCCCGGATTCTTTTTTCTGATTCCTTCTGAAACGCCTGAGCGTCCGGTGCAAAGTCCGTATATTTATAACCGAACAGTTCGTCTGAAATCTCCCCGGTCAAAATCACCCTCACGTCTGTCCGTTCGTGAATCGCCTTGCAGCACAAATACATGCCCACACTGGCTCGGATCGTCGTGATATCATAGGTACCAAGAAGATAAATCAACTCCTCCAAAGAAGAAAATACCTCCTGCGGGGTCATATAGATTTCTCTGTGTTCGCTTCCGATATGATCGGCCGCCTGTCTGGCATATTTCAGATCAATCGCGTCTTCTTTCATACCGATGGCGAAAGTCCTGATAGGCTTTTTGCTCTTTTTCGCCGCAATCGCGCACACTAAAGAAGAATCCAGGCCCCCTGAAAGCAGAAAGCCTATTTTGGCGTCAGAAACCATTCTCTTCTCTACACCGGCGATCAGCTTATCATGGATCTTCTGGCAAACCGTCTCCAGATCATCCCGACAGATTTTCTTTACTGCCGTGATATCCCGGTAAGGGATAAACCTGCCACCTTTATAGTAATGTCCGGGTGGGAACGGCATGATTTTTTCCACAAGGCCTACGAGATTTTTCGCCTCGCTAGCCAACAAAAGCACTCCTTCTTTATTATATCCATAATATAGAGGACGAATCCCTATGGGATCACGGGCAGCCAGGTATTCCCCTGACTTCCCGTCATAAAAAATACAGGCAAACTCCGCGTCCAGCATTCTGAACATTTCCACCCCATATTCCCGGTACATCGGAAGAAGGATTTCACAGTCGCTTCCACTCTGAAAAGCATACCCTTTTTTTCTCAGCTTCTCTCTCCATTTCTCAAAGCCATAAATCTCGCCGTTGCAGACCACATAGCTGCCATCCAGCTCAAAAGGCTGCATCCCCGAATCGCTAAGCCCCATAATCGCAAGCCGATGAAATCCCAAAAACCCCTTGCCGGTATCCACAATCCTAGTATCGTCCGGCCCTCTGGATATCGTCCGTTGAAATCCTTCCAAAAAAACATCATAAGCGGCGCTGCTGCCGCAATAACCCATAATGGAACACATAAAACACTGCCTCCTGCATTTACTGTACGTGCTACTTTTCTCAGATGCTTTTATTAAGACGGCATGCTCTCCTTAGTTTACGCTGAACAGCAAATCGCCGTAAGAGGGATATGGCCAATATTTTTTCGCCGTAAGGGTCTCCGCCTCATCGCAGCCCTCTCTCAGTTCTTCCATCCTCTCAAGTACTGTATCCCGAATCAAAGCTGCTTTCTCCCCGATCTCTTTCACAGACGCAAGAGACTGCATCGACTCTTCCAGTTCCTTTACCTTGACAGAGATTTTGACGTTCAAAACAGAGAGCCTCCATATAAGCTCTTTTTCATACCCGCAGTCTAGTGTGGAATCCAGCACCTTTTTCGCAGACGCCGTATTCGCGAGAGCCGCAATATACTCTTCCACTGCCGGGGCAATTTGAGTCCTTGCCATATCCGCCATGGTATTCGCCTCAATAATCACTGTTTTGCAGTAGTTACCCAAAGTGATCTCATATCTAGATTTCAATTCCTCTTCGCTGTATACCCCGTGCCTAGTCAGCATGTCCACGTTTTTTTTGTCGAGCAGATGGGGAACCGCATCGGGCGTCGCCCTTAGATTCATCAGCCCTCTTTTCTCCATGGCTTCCTTAATCCAGCTTCCATCATATCCATTCCCGTTGAAAATGATACGCTTGTGATCTTTGATGGTCTTTCGGATCATTTCATGGAGAGCAGTTTCAAAATCTGCCGCGCCCTCTAGTCTGTCCGCGTAAATTTTCAAAGACTCAGCAACCGCCGTATTGAGCATAATATTGGAACAGGCAATACTGTCAGAGGAACCGACCATTCGAAACTCAAATTTATTTCCGGTGAACGCAAACGGCGATGTCCTGTTTCGGTCTGTGGTGTCCCGTCTAAACTTCGGTAGCACATCTACCCCTAATTTCATCTGAGTCGCTTTCACACCCTGATATGGCGTGTCCGTCTCGATCGCTTCTAGAACTCCTGTCAGTTCGTCTCCCAAGAAAATGGATATGACAGCCGGCGGCGCCTCGTTTGCTCCTAGGCGGTGATCATTTCCCGCTGTGGCCACTCCGATACGCAGAAGATCTTGGTAATCATCCACCGCTTTGATGACGGCACACAAGACAAGAAGAAACTGGGCGTTCTCATAGGGTGTCTCCCCGGGAGAAAGAAGATTCTGTCCTGAATCCGTGGCGATGGACCAGTTGTTATGTTTTCCGCTTCCATTGACGCCTGCAAAGGGCTTTTCATGGAGCAGACAGATCAGATTGTGTTTCCTGGCCACTTTCTGCATGATTTCCATCGTCAACTGATTGTGATCTGTGGCGATATTTGCAGTCGTATAGATCGGAGCCAGCTCATGCTGAGCCGGAGCCACCTCGTTGTGCTCAGTCTTCGCCAGAACTCCCAGTTTCCACAACTCTTCGTTCAGTTCTTCCATATAGGCAGCCACCCTTGGTTTGATAGCGCCGAAATAATGATCATCCATCTCCTGCCCTTTTGAGGGCTTCGCTCCGAACAGAGTCCTTCCCGTATACCGTAGATCCGGACGTTTGTCGTACATCTCCTTAGTAATTAGGAAATACTCCTGTTCGCAGCCCACAAAAGGACGGACACATTTGGTCTTTTTATCCCCAAAAAGCCTCAAGATTCGAAGAGCCTGCTTATTCAGAGCTTCCATTGACCGCAGAAGCGGCGTCTTTTTATCCAGCGCATGTCCGCTGTAAGAACAGAAAGCCGTGGGGATGCACAGTTCTTTTCCTTTGATAAAAGCATAAGAGGTAGGATCCCAGGCAGTATACCCTCTGGCCTCAAAAGTTGCCCTGAGTCCTCCGTTTGGGAAGGAGGAAGCATCCGGTTCTCCTTTGATCAATTCCTTTCCGGAAAACTCCATGATGACTCCTCCGTCCGGCGCCGGCATGATAAAACTGTCATGTTTTTCTGCAGTAATTCCCGTAAGCGGCTGAAACCAGTGTGTAAAATGTGTCGCCCCTTTGGATAACGCCCAATCCTTCATGGCGAACGCTACCGCATTGGCCACGGTGATATCCAGCTTTCTTCCTTCATCTATGGTTTTTCTAAGCGAAGCATATACTTCCGCCGTCAGGGCAGCTCTCATCTCCCTGTCATCAAAAACCAGGCTTCCAAAATACTCTGATACTGTTCTCATAGCAAACATTCCTTTCTTTTGTATTTAAGATAAGTCTGAAAAAAGGCAAAGACGCCTTTTATGCGGATACATAAAAGACGCCTTTGCCTTAAATTAAAAAACAACTTTATTCTACTCCTCAGTCCTTCCATTTGTCAATCCCCTGATTTTCTTTTTTTCTTCGGAATGCATTCTGGGCACAATTTTGAGCTCTCTTGACAAATCAAAAACGGAATGATATGGTAAACCAAGAAATAGTAGAAAGAAGGTAAAAGACCATGAAGTATTCAAAGGAAGAGGTTATGCAGTATGTTCTGGAAGAAGACGTAAAGTTTATCCGCCTCGCTTTCTGCGATGTATTCGGCAAACAGAAAAACATTTCCATTCTCCCAGAAGAGCTCTCCCGCGCGTTTCAGTACGGAATTGCCTTTGACGCTTCTTCTATCGCAGGCTTTGGGGACGAAACCCATTCCGACCTTTTCCTCCATCCGGAACCTGAGACTTTAAGACTCCTCCCCTGGAGGCCAGAGCACGGCCGGGTAGTCCAGATTTTCTGTCATATTTCCTACCCAGACGGCACGCCCTTCGAATGCGACACACGTAGCTTTCTGAAAAAAGCGATAGAAGACGCGAGAACAGCCGGGTATCAGTTTTTCTTTGGTGCAGAACAGGAATTCTATCTATTCCAGCTTGACGAAAAGGGCTGTCCCACCAAAACTCCCTATGACAAAGCAGGATATATGGATATTGCCCCCGACGACAAAGGAGAGAATATACGCCGGGAAATCTGTCTTACTCTGGAGCAGATGGGGATTCGCCCTGAGAGCTCTCACCATGAAGCAGGGCCCGGACAGAATGAAATTGATTTCCGCTACTCCGATGCTCTCACCGCGGCAGATCAGACCATGCTCTTTCGAACAATCACAAAAATCGTTTCCTACCGCAATGGCCTTTCAGCAGATTTCACACCGAAGCCCCTTCCGGACGAGCCGGGAAACGGCTTCCATATCAATATTTCCATACAGCCTGATGAGACTTTTTCCAATCTCGGTCATGTTATCGGCGGAATCTTGGAAAAAATTCGGGAAATGACTGTTTTCTTTAATTTTACAGAAAATTCCTATCAGCGTTTCGGCAACAATAAGGCCCCCATGTATATTTCCTGGGCCGGAGAGAACCGCTCGCAACTCATTCGAATTCCGGCTACTTTCGGAGAATATCGCCGTGCGGAGCTTCGTTCCCCTGACCCACTGGCGAACCCGTATCTATCCTTTGCCCTACTGATCTACGCTGGTCTTTACGGACTCCAAAACAACTCCGAGCTTCCTGCCGCCGCGGATATCAATCTTTTCCAGACGGACGTTGAAGCTTTGGCAAAGTTTGAAAAACTTCCTGAAACCTTGGCATCCGCTAAAAGTGCCGCCCTTAAAAGCCCTTTTATAAAGAGGTATGTCCCTGCGGCCATTCTTAGCGCTTACTGTGAAAACTAAAAAATAGGAGGAGATCAACATGTGTCTGAAAAAAAGCGTGTACAGCACCCTGATTGTTTCTGCATCGGCAAATTTCAATACAGCACTGTATGGTCTGCTCCCAGAATCCAAATGTTCCCCTGCCCACACCTGTTCCAGCATAAGCGCTGCAAAGCGGGTTTTCGCGGAACAGGAATTTGATTTTGTTCTGATTAACTCCCCTCTTCCCGACGATACCGGCGTGCGTTTCGCCATCGACGTCTGCAAATCCAAAAACTGTGTCGCCCTTCTTCTCGTCCGCTCAGAACTGCATGACGAGATTTATGAAAAAGTATTTCCCTGGGGCGTTTTTACCCTTGCGAAACCCACTTCCAGGACGGCTCTTATCCGTGCTCTCGACTGGATGGTCAGCACCAGGGAACGTCTGAGAAATCTGGAGAAAAAAGCCCTGTCCATCGAAGAAAAAATGGAAGAAATTCGCCTGGTAAATCACGCGAAATGGCTCCTTATCAGTCAGCGGCAGATGAATGAATCTGCCGCACATCGTTATATCGAAAAACAGGCTATGAACCGTTGCCTGACAAAACGTGAGGTTTCTTTGGAAATCATCCAAAACGGTTCGTGAATATGGCACCGACCTTTCTTTTCCCTCTAGTTTGTGTTATCATGATAGAAGTCAGTTTATACGCCACATTTCTACACATTTTTACACCTACCTGACGGAAATGTTTTTTAACTGACAAATATAAAAAATAGGTATACTACTATGAATCAATCTTACTGCATTTTTGCCGCTCAGTATTTCCCTCATCTGGGCGGCGTGGAACGATATACTTACCACCTGGCCAAAGAGTTGACTGCGCGGGGAGACCGTGTGGTGATTGTCACGTCCAATGTACAGCGACTCTCCTCCTACGAATGTATGGATGGAATTCCCGTCTATCGCTTTCCTTGTCTCAATCTTCTGGATGGCCGCTTTCCCGTGCTGAAACCTACAGGTGATTTTTTCAAAATACACCGACAGTTAAAGCACCAACGCTTTGACAAAGTAATTGTCAACACGCGTTTTTATCCTCACTCTCTCTACGGAGTTCTGTTTGGAAAAATCCGAGGGGCAAAAACCGTCGTCATTGATCACGGTTCCAGCCACCTGACCGTGCACAATCCGTTTTGGGACACCGTTGGCGGCTGGTATGAGCATCTATTCACAAAGATCCTTCAGCTCTTCTGTCAAGACTACTATGGTGTCTCCCAGGCCAGCGTACGCTGGCTGAAGCACTTTCACATCCGCGCAAAGGGCACACTATACAACGCCATTGACTTAAAGGAAATACAAGCCCGCCTGGACAAACCAAAACGAGATTTTCGCAAGGAATGTCAGATTCCAAATCACGCTTCCGTGATCACATTCACAGGCAGGCTGTTGCGTGAAAAGGGACTTCTCCCTTTGACCCAGGCTTTTTCACAGCTTCAGAAAATCTATCCCGATACTTATCTTTGTATCGCTGGAGACGGTGATCTGGAACAAGAACTGAGGGCTATAGATGATTCCCACATGAAAATCTTAGGGAGACTGGATGCGGGAGAGATCATCGACCTGCTGCGAATCACAGACATCTTCTGTCTTCCTTCCGTATCGGAGGGCTTCTCTACCTCCCTGCTAGAAGCCGCCGCCTGTGGAAATTATATTGTCGTCACCGATACTGCCTGTCCTTACGAATTGCTTCCTGATCACACCGGTGGAACAATTCTAAGAGAACTCAGCGCTTCCGCTATCGCTGACGGCCTATGTCACGCCTTGGAACATCCAAAAGAACGGCAAACTGCTATCAAAAACACCTATCAAAAACTGACTGAAAACTTTACCTGGGACATTGTCACCGACAAAGTTCAGGCACTTTAAGACAGTCCTATCAAACATCTATCGCAAAAGTGAGATCGTATATGAGAACCTTAGTCATCATCCCCGCTTACAACGAGGAATCAAATATTAAGAAAACTATAGAAAAATTAAAAGAATATCACCAGAATTTCGACTACATTGTCATAAATGACTGTTCCACCGATCATACCAGAAAGATCTGTGAGCAATATCAATATAACCACATTAATCTCCCGATCAATCTGGGAATCGGCGGTGCGGTTCAGACAGGTTATCTCTATGCCTGGGAGAACGATTACGATGCGGCTGTTCAAGTGGACGGCGATGGCCAGCATGACCCCGCCTATCTAAAAGAAATGGTAAAAGTTATGGAAGAACAGCAGGCAGCTATGGTAATAGGCTCCCGTTTTATCCGTAAAGAAGGATTTCAGTCCTCCTTTACAAGACGGCTGGGAATCCGATATTTCACCTGGCTGATTCGTCTTCTGACACATCAGACAATCACGGACCCCACCTCTGGATTGCGGCTAGTAAATCGTGAAGTCATAGAGCTGTTCGCCCGCCACTATCCTAAGGACTATCCTGAACCTGAAAGCACTGTCTGTATTCTGAGAAGACAAAAGAAAGTCGTAGAAATTCCTGTGATGATGCAAAAGAGAACCGGTGGTGTCTCTTCAATCTCCCCTGGTAAATCCATCTATTATATGATTAAAGTTACCCTGGCTATTTTGATTGAACGAATTCGCCACTGAGAAAGGAGCTGCTATGAGTTTCAAGCTACAGATTATCATCGCCCTAATCATACTCGCGGGATTAATTGTACTAGTCAATCTCATTCGAAAAAATAAATTGGAATTAAAATATGCTCTCTCCTGGATTTTTCTGGGAGCGGGAATCCTGATTTTTGATCTGTTTCCCGGTTTGACCAGCTTTCTGGCATCGCTTCTGGGCATAGAAGTTCCCATTAACATGCTGTTCTTTCTGGGCTTTTGCTTTTCTTTGCTCATTATCTTTTCCCTCACTGTAGCAGTCTCCCGCCTTTCTAGACGGGTCACTAAGCTCACACAGGAACTAGCGCTTCTGAGCAAAAAACTGGAAGACTCTCAAAACACAGCGAACAAAACCAATTGAACCTATCTTCTCCGACATTAGAAAAGGCAAAGCGTCTCGCACGCCATGAGGAATTTATGGAACGGATTTTTCACTATACGATCACAAAAACACAAGAAGGAATCACTATCTATGATTTTCTGCGCTCCTTGGGGTATTCCCGCAGCCTCCTGTTGCATTTAAAAAGAACTCCTCAGGGAATTCTGCGCAATGGGCAAAACACCTTCGGCAGTGTTCTGCTTCAGGAAGGAGACTGCCTGGATATCCGCCTGGTGGAAAACATTTCCTCCCAGAATATCCCACCTACTCCCATGGAATTGAAAATCCTCTATGAAGACGAAGATATTTTAGTCTTGAACAAACCCGCTGACACTCCCATCCATCCTTCCATGGGAAATTATGAAAATACTCTCGCTAATGGTGTGGCCCATTATTACCAAAGCCAGGGAATATCCTTTGTCTACCGCTGTATCAACCGTCTGGACCGCGATACCACCGGCGCCCTGATTCTTGCCAAACACGCCTACAGTGCAGCGCTTCTGTCCGCAGCTATGCAACGGCGAGAGATTCACCGCACCTATCTGGCCTTGGTCCAAGGTCTCTGCCCAGAATACGGGGTTATCGACGCACCGATCGCCAGAAAGGACGCTTCTGTCATAGAACGGGAAGTCAACCTTCGCACAGGAGCACCTGCCCTCACTCGCTACGAACGTCTCGCTTTCCATCAGGGACTCTCCCTGGTTCAGCTTCGCCTCGAAACCGGCAGAACTCACCAGATTCGCGTGCACATGAAGTATCTGGGCTATCCTCTGCTGGGAGACTATCTATATAACCCGGACTACAGCCGTATCGGACGCGTTTCTTTGCACTCCTACCAGTTGGATTTCTGCCACCCAATCACGGACAAATCCCTCTGCCTTACGGCTCCTGTCCCGAAAGACTTTCTTCAAGCTTGGGAGTAAAAGATTCTTCCACGACATTGCCATCTTCGTTTAAAAACAATTCTATAGGCCGTATCTGAGTGGAAAACTGCACCGGTGACAAAACAGCAGCATAGGCCCCCGCATTCGTTATGACCACAACATCCCCACATTCCAAACGAGGCATCACAAGATTCTCTGCAATGATATCTGTTGCCGTGCAAAGATTTCCTACCAGATCCACCCTCTCAGCAGGCTTCCTCTCACGCAGTGTAAGAAACTGAAATGCATCTGTGCCGGTAAAGAGAGGTTCACTTCCCTCAGGGGACTGCTGGCCCTGCCAATACCGTTCTACCAGGCAGGCTAAAGAGGGACGAATAAAACCGTTTAAAGTATTCTTCAAAATGATGTATGTCTTCGCATGGGACACTTTTCGATCCATCACCTTTGTCACATAGACCCCCGCTTTTCCTACCACATGGCGTCCCGTCTCAATCATGACTCTTATGCCGGGAAATTCCTCACGAAACCTGGCAACTGCGGCCTCGACAGATTGGCCCAGCTCTTTTAAATTCAACGCTCTATCTTTGACCGCATAAGGAATCCCCATGCCAGCCCCCATATTCACATAGTCCAAAGACACATCTGTCACCTTTTGCACCCGTCTTGCCAACTCGAGAACATTCTCATAATACCTAGCCAAAAGCTCTGTGTTCAGCTCCTGGCTGCGCAAATGCACATGAATGCCCGTCACTCTCACATTAGGAAAACGATTTTCTCTCAAAAAGGCTAACGCCTCTTCCTCATCAATGCCGAACTTAGAAGGCATTCCCTCATTTTTGTAAAAAGAAAAATTCGGGTTGATTCGTATCCCAATCTCGACCACGAGATTTCTGTGCTTCGCCGCAAACTGAATCCTCTTAATTTCTTCGATACTGTCAGCAATCAAGACTGCGGACTCCATTGTGCTCTCGATATCTTCCATGGATTTTCCTGCTGCGGAATAATAGATTTTCTCTTTTTTCTGACCAGCCACAACAGCTTTTCGCACTTCACCGGCGCTTGCAGCATCTGCTCCCAATCCCTGGGCGAAAACACTATTGATGACATAAGGATTGGAATTACATTTGATGGAATACAGAAATTCTATGTTTGGAAAATGCTGTTTCAACCTCCGAATGCTATCAACAATTTTTCTCTCGTCATACAGGTAAAAACTGTCATATCGTTTCGCCTGTTCTTCTACTATTTCCTTATCAAATATCACCTTTATTTGCCTCACTTTCTTTGACCACATAATTTTTCATCGGTCTGAGTACAGAAAAAAGCCCGGAGTTCCCATAACATCAGGTTCTCCGAGCATAGATACAAAAATATTTCTCCAAATCAGGTGGTTATTTTTTAGAGGTCTCTCAATCTCTGAATACAATCTCACCGGTTTTCTCATTCATGGAATCTATGATTGCCAAAGACTCTATGCGGATTCCCTGGGAGCGCAGCAAGTCACCGCCCTGCTGAAATCCTTTTTCAATGACAATTCCTGCTCCCACCAACTCGGCCCCTGAAAGCTGAACCAGCTCTGCCAGCCCTTCCAGCGCCATTCCATTGGCCAAGAAATCGTCAATCAAAAGAACCCTGTCCCCTTTTCCCAAAAATTCCTTTGCCACGATAATATCGTAGACACGTCCATGGGTAAAGGATTCCACCTTTGTCGTGTAGACATCTCCGGCAATATTTTTGGTCTGATTCTTCTTCGCGAAAACCACCGGAACTCCAAAAGACTGGGCAACCACACAGGCGATTCCAATTCCGGAAGCCTCAATCGTCAGAATTTTATTGATTTTCTCTCCTTCAAAGCGGCGCTTAAATTCTTTCCCAATCTCTTCAAACAGCTGAATATCCATCTGATGATTCAAAAAGCTGTCTACTTTTAATACGTTTCCCTCTTTGATTTTGCCATCCTTGCGAATCCGATCTTGTAATAACTGCATATTCGTCTCCCCTGTTTATCCTTTTGTGTGACTCTTATTGTACCCATTTTACCGCAAAAATGCAAGCGTTTCCTCAGGCCGATAATCCAAATCCTCCAGTTCTCTTTCTGACGCCGCTTCGTAGAAAAAAGTCTGCGCTTCCTTTCCTTTTAAGATCGTCCTTCCTCCCTGTTCTCCTCTCAAAGCCAAGAGTTCCTCCCTCATACTCTCTGAAAAATAGACGGGATTGCCGGCACAGCCCCGATAGCTGATACAGCCAAGCAACGGCTTTTTTTCCTCCACTGCCTTTAAAAAGCCTTCCAAAGTCTCACTGCTCATCCAGGGCTGGTCCGCCACAAAAAAGACGAAGCCTCCCTTACCCTCCTCTCCCGAGCCTTCCAAAATCCCTGCCCGGATGGAATGGGAAATCCCCTGCCGGCTTTTGGGTGAAAACACCGCCCAAACCGGCAGCCGTCTCACTTCCCTGTAAATTTCTTCATATTGGGTAACGACCGTCAGCTTCCACTGGGGATATCTTTCGCAGATTTCCATCAGACGTTCCAGTCCATAACGGTACAAGGGTTTTCCCCGTATCTGGAAAAGCAGCTTGTTTTCTCCGAAACGCCGGCTGTTTCCTGCTGCCAGATAGATCAAATTCAGTCTCATTTTTTCTTCAACCCCATAGCGATTTTCTCGCTGGTGACAGGCAACTCATGAAACCACAGTCCTGTGGCATTTGCGATCGCATGAACCAGTGCAGGAGAAGGCGTATTGATTACAATCTCACCGATGGATTTCGCACCAAACGGCCCCGTCGGTTCATAACTGCTCTCGAACTCCACCCGCAGTCTTCCCAAATCCAAGCGTGTGGGAATCTTATACTGCATAAAAGAGTTGTTCCGCATTTTCCCCGTTGCCGTATACTGAATATCCTCATACAGAGCCATTCCAATTCCCTGGACCAGCCCACCTTCCGTCTGTACTCTCGCCAGATTGGGATTCACCACGGTACCGCAGTCCACCACGGCCACATAGTCTAAAATCTCCACAGACCCTGTCAGCTTATCCAACTCAATCTCCACCATTCCTATCATAAACGGCGGAGGCGACACTGGAGAACTGTGCGTGACAGTCGCCTCTAAGGACTCCCGGCTGCCGCTCATTCCTTGATCCGCCAACTCTTTTCTTGACATCGACGTTCCCGTAGACAAGTCCACGAACTGGCTGCCGTCAAACTGAATCTGTTCCTCCTGCGCATCCAAAAAAAGAGCGGCTGCCCGACACATACTCTGCCGCAGCTTTTCACAAGCCTGCTGAACTGCCCTGCCTGTCACATAAGTGGTGCTGGACGCATAGGAACCTGAGTCATAAGGAGAGACATCGGTGTCCGCGGCATACACGGAGATCTCCTCCACAGAACACTCCAAATCCTCCGCGGCCATCTGGGACAATATCGTGTCACATCCTGTCCCCATATCTGCGGAGCCGATGGTCAGTGTATAGCCGCCTCCATCGTCAAGACGCACAGAGGCGGAGCCCACATCCACACCAGAAATTCCTGAGCCCTGCATTGCCATCGCCACGCCCACACTTCGCACTTTACCGTTTCCCATATCTCTGCAAGGGTATTTTTCATCCCAGCCGATCATCTCCTTGGCCCTTGCCATACAGCGGTCCAGCGCACAGCTGTTCGTCTGTTCCCCGTAGTAGGCAGGCATCACCTGTCCTTCCCGGACCATGTTCTTTTCCCTGAGCCTCACAGGGTCCATGCCAAGCTTCTCGGCCAACTCATTGACTGCTGTCTCCACGGCAAAAATTCCCTGCGTAGCTCCATATCCCCGGTAAGCTCCCGCAGACATCCGATTCGTATAGACCACGTCATAGGAGAATCGGTGTGCCTCCAGACTTCCGTACAAAGGGATGGATTTATGACCACTCAATCCCACCGTCGTGGGACCGTGCTCTCCGTACGCCCCTGTATTTGACAACGTATATACATCCATTGCCCGGATTGTACCATCTCTGTCCGCACCTATGCGCACAGTCACCTCCATCTCGTGGCGGGGTGAAGAAGCGATCTGAGACTCCTTCCTGCTGAAAATCATCTTTGACGGCCTCTTGGTCATCCAGGTTACAAAGGCTGGATAAATCTCCGAGACGACAGTCTGCTTCGCCCCAAAACCTCCTCCGATTCTCGGTTTTGTCACTCGGATTTGGGACTTGGGGATTCCCAACGCGTTGGAGAGAATCCGGCGCACATGAAAGACAATCTGTGTGGAGCTTAACACATTCAGCCTCCCATAGGCATCGAGACAACAGTAGGTTCGAAAAGTCTCCATCATCGCCTGCTGATTGGCTTTGGTGTGGTAAGTCCCCTCTACCACCACCTCACAGTCCTGCAGCACCTGCTCCACGTCTCCTTCACCAGAGGAGCCGCTGGCACACAGATTCCTCTTATTATCCGCCCCTACAGAGCACAGCGCTTTCCAGTCCTCTTCGGGGTGCACCAAAATTTCACCGTCTTTCGACTGGTGAAAATCCAGAACTGCCGGAAGCACCTCATAGGTCACTTTGATCTTTTTCAAAGCTTGGTCTACACAGACTTCATTTTCTCCTGCCACAATAGCCACCGGATCCCCCACGTACCGCACATGTCTGTCTAAAATCAGCCTGTCATAGGGGCTTGGTTCCGGATAAGTCTGGCCAGCCATCGTAAATCTTTCCCTCGGCACATCTTCCCAGGTATAGACAGCCACAATCCCCTCCACCTTCTTCGCTGCTTCGGTGCGGACGGACTGAACCATGGCGTTGGCATGAGGACTTCTCAGAACCTTCACAACCAGACAGTCCTTTCCTGTTACATCATCCAAAAACACAGGCTGTCCTGTCACCAAAGACATCGCGTCCTTTTTCCTGATTGGCTGATTGACCGTCCTCATAGCTTCGCCCCCTTTTTATATTCCAAAAATGCCTGAATTCCTCTGAGCTGTCCCTCATAGCCGGAACAACGGCAGAGATTTCCTGCCAGATATTCCTTGATTTCCTCCTCGGTAGGCTCTGGATTTTCCCGAAACAGCGCCAGGGCGTTCATAATCATGCCCGGATTGCAAAACCCGCACTGTTCCGCCCCCTGGTCAGCAATAAAAGCTCCAAACTCCGCCGCTTCCTCCTGAAGCCCTTCCAAAGTACAGACTTTATGCCCGTCTGCCCTGGCCGCCAGCACAGAACAGGACAGAACCGGCCTCTCATCCAAAAAAACTGTACAAAGTCCACAGTTCGCTGTCTCGCAGCCCCGCTTTACACTGTAGCAGCCATGCTCTCTCAGAAAATCAATCAGCAGTAAATCTGCCGGCACTTCCTGGGAAATCATCTTTCCATTGACTTCTATTTGAATTCTCATGCCTGTTCACCTCCCTGAGTTTCCTGATTCAATGCGTCCAGCCCTCTCTCCATCAACACTCCCAGCAGATGTTCCCGGTATTCTCTGCTTGCCCTCATGTTAGACCCGAGGACGGTCTCTCCGCTCACTCTCTCAAACATAGCCTCTTTCTCGCCGTCAGTAAGTTTTCCTTCTCTCAGCTTTTTCGCCTCCTCAGATGTCATCTTCCACATCACTGCCTTGGAGGGCCTTGCCCCCACCACAATTTTTCCTTCCCGTTCATCCACAGACAGCGCGCAGGCCAAAACCGGAAAATCCGTCCTGGTATTCCGGTGCGCCAAATACGTACAGGCCAATGAGTGTTTTTTTACAATCACGCGCACCAAAATATCCCGATCTTTAGGCATCTTGGAAAATTCTTCCAACGAAACCCTGCCGGCATGGTAGAGCTCTACCTGGGTATCCAAAGCCAGAAAAAAAGTTAAGACATCCGAAAACCCAAATCTTCCGTACAGACTGCCTCCCACAGTCGCCAGATTTCGAAACTGAACCCCTACAATGTCCTTGACACTGTCCCTAGCTGCCCCCTTCGTGTAGACACAAAAACCTGGATGTGTCTCCAGCTCCCGCAGAGTAACCATAGATCCGATGACGAATTCTTGTTCTGTCTCCTCAATCTTGTCCAATCCTAGTTCCGACAGGTCAATGGCTGTCTGTATCCTCCGGTTTCCCATCTTCAGCCACAACATTCCCCCGATAATCTTGTTATTTTTCTTTTGATTCAATTCATAAGCCTGTGAGAGGCTCTTTACTTTTACATATTCCTTAATTTTTAGCATCCTGTCTCCTCCACACAATGGTTTTTCCTTCCGGTGTCTCGTACACCCGCCCGTCCATCCCATAGAGCTGTCTTAGCCAGCTCAGATAAGTTTCCTCAAAATCCCAGTCCTTTTTACTCAGTGAGGCCGCCAGTTTTCCTTCTTTTAACACCAGAATCTGTTCTGCGTACTCGTAGGCCAAAAGAGGATCGTGAACACTCAAGATTGCTCCTGTTCCCTCTGTCCGCAGATACCTGTTCAGCCTGACCAAAAATCTGTGCTGGCGCCCAAAGTCCAAGTTGGCTAAAGGCTCATCCAACACCATCCATCTGGCTTTCTGTGCCCTGGCCCTGGCCAGATAGGCAAGCCTGCGTTCTCCGCCGCTGATCTCGTCAAAATACGCCTCTGAGAGATGACGAATATTTAAGCTCTCCATTGCCTCATCAGCCTTCTGATAATCTGACTTTCCCGGCGTATCCAGCCACTTTAGATAGGGGTTTCTCCCCATCACCACGAACTCTCTCACCGGACAGTGAAGTCCTGCTCTGCTCTCCTGGGGCACATAGGAGAGATATCTGGCTCGGCGTCCCGCAGACATCTCATGGAGAGCCAGAGATTTTCCATCCTCCAGCCAGATCTCTCCTTGAGACAGCGGACAAATCCCAGCTAAACTCTTGAGCAATGTGGTCTTCCCAGCGCCGTTGACTCCCAATACAGCCGTTAAACCAGGGCCACAGCAAAAGGAAACATCCCTTAATATCTCTGTTTTCTGCAAACATATCCGCAGTCCTCTCACATCCAGTCTCATACTACCGTCTCCCCTCTTCTCTTCCTCCAAAACAGCAGCATAACCAAAAAGACCGCGCCAATCAGTGAGGTCAAAATACTAATTGGAATTTCTGAAGGAGTCAGCGACCGTGCCAGGGTGTCCGCCCACAAAAGGACCGCAGCTCCGCCCAAGATGCACAGAGCATAGTTCCTGCGAAGACTTTCCCCAAAAAAGTATCTCATCATATGGGGTACAATTAAGCCAATCCATGAGATCACACCAGTCACAGAGACCACCGCAGATACCAGAATCGTCGCCGCAAAGATTCCCGCTAATTTTACAGTTATCACTGTAAGCCCCAAACTAGCTGCTTCCTCCTCTCCTAAAATCATCACCTGAAGCTTCCACCGAAAAATCCACAGAAGGAGAAAGCCAACTACCATCAGAGGCAGAATGGTCCATACATCCTCCCAGCGAATCGTATGAAAGCTGCCCATCAGCCAGTAATCAATGGTAGGAAGCTGCCTATTTGGGTCCGCCGCGTATTTTAAGGCCATAATCCCAGAGTCCGCCAAAGCCCCCATGACAATCCCAGCTAAAATCAGGCTGATACTTCTTTGATTTCCCATCATTTTCGCCAAGATCAGGGCCAAAATCACCGTCACGATGCCTCCTGTCAGTGCAAAAAACTGCACGCCTGCCGCAGAAGTACCCAGCAAAATCCCGGTTACTGCTCCGGCAGACGCTCCGCTGCTGACCCCTAACACGTCCGGGGAAACCAGCGGATTCTGAAAAAGGTTCTGATAGACCAGACCAGCCACAGACAGCGCTCCGCCAGACAGACACACAAAAAAGACTCTGGACAGACGGACCCTAAAAAAGATATCCGACTTGATTCCTTCCGTCATGGTTCCCGTGACAATCTCCCAGATTTCTCTTAAAGTCAAGGGATACCGTCCGATACAGCAGGAAGCCAGAATACTTCCAAACAACAATACCGCCAATATCCAGAATCTTCTCTGTCTCATGGTTTTCCTCCGCTATTCTACACTGTTCTCACGCTGCACTTGGAAGCCCTAACTGCTCCTCGGTCACATCGATCTGGAAAAATGTCTGATAGAAATCCCGAGCTTCTTCCATAAATTCCTTCTGGCTGTATACCTCTGGGTGCAGCATACAAGTAAGCCACAGCACACCCAGCACAGAAGAAGGAGTTGGATAATCCCACGCTTCAATCTGCGAGGGGAAGGTCCACACATTTCCGTCTGCCACAGCCTGTACCCCTGACAAAGCGTCATCATTTTTCAGATCATCCAACGTATACTCGGCATAATTCACCGCGAAAATCCACTGAGGATTCCAGTTCAACAACTGTTCTGCAGAAATCGTCTGCCAATAACCATCTGTCAGCTCTTCAGACACATTGATTCCGCCTGCCATCTGAATCAAGTCGTTCTGGTACATTTTAGAAGTACAGGTACTCAGATAATCAGAGCCTGCCGCCAGATACACGGTCGGCTTATCCTCCAAATCCGCAGTCAGGCTTCTGGCTTTTTCCATCTTTTCATGGTAGTAGTCTAACAGCTGCTTTCCGGTCTGCTCAGTCCCCGTCACCTGGGCCAGAAGTTCTACACAGGCTTCAAAATCTTCCTGGGTCTCCGGATTCACCACAATCACAGGAATTCCCAGTTCTTCAAAGGATTCTACACTGTCTTCCAGGCGAAGCGGTATGATAACCGCATCAGGCTCCAAAGCTGCAGTCTCTTCCACGTTAATTTCCTTGCCAGAGCCCACTGCCGGAAGTTCTAAAAGCTCAGGTGCAGCCAGCTTATACAGCTCTCTGGTGTCCGCTTTCTTCTCAATTCCCACCAGGCCATCCTCACATCCCAGCGCAATCAGCAAAGCCGTGGAAATATAGTAGGCAGAGACCAGCTTTTTTGCCGGACCGTTCAAAGTAACTTCCCTGCCCGCCTGGTCCGTAACCGTAATACTTTCTTCACTCTCTGCCTTTTGGTCCGTCTCCTGTTCCTGCGTGGTCTGACTCTCCGTCTTGCCGCCGCAGCCTGCAAAGACCGTGCACAGCAGCGCCGCAGTCAAAAAAGCACAACAGCAGCGTTTCCAATTCTTCATCTTTTTTGTCCTCCTTTCTAAAGTTTAGTTTGACTTTTCATTTGTACGCTCTTTTGGCAGCACCACATTCAATATAATCGCCATCAAAGCCGCCGGCACAATACCGGAACCGCCAAATACCAGCTGAACCGCCTGCGGAAGATGTGTCAGCACTCCGCTGTTGGCTCCGATTCCATATCCAAGTCCTAGAGCCACTGAGACAATCGTAATATTTCTGGTGGTCAAAGGATTTTTCGTAATCAACTGAATTCCACTGACTACAATGGACGAAAACATCATCACTGCCGCCCCGCCGAGCACACTCTGAGGCATGATGGATATCAAAGCCGCCAGCTTTGGAAACAGACCGCACAGCACCAAAAAGATCGCCCCCATAGCCAAAGCTGTCCGGTTCACAATTTTCGTCATCACAACCAGGCCCACATTCTGACTGAAAGAAGTATTCGGCAGAACTCCGAATATCGCTGCAAAGCTGGATCCCAGACCGTCACAGATCACGCCGCCGGACAATTCCCGGTCTGTCGCCTCTCGATTTAGTCCGCCTTCCATCACACCGGAGATATCTCCGACCGTCTCCACTGCCGTCACAATAAACATAATCATAACCGGGAGAATCGCCCTCCAGTCAAAGACCAGTTTTACCGGCATCAGCTTGGGAACCGCGAACCAGGAAGCCTCTGCAACCTTATCCCAATTCAGCACCCACGCCTTTGTAAATTCCGTGCCGTCCGCGCTCACGCCAGTGGTCGGAAGAACTGCTCCCATAATTGCAGCCACCACATAACCTACAATAATTCCGATAAGAATAGAAGAAGAGCTGGTCATTCCCTTGGTTCCATGCTTCAAAGCCACAATGACAATCAGAACTATGACTCCCAGAAATAGATTTTCTACAGACCCAAAGTCAGCGGCGGAATCCCCGCCCCCAAAGGAGTTCACACCCACTGCAATCAAAGACAATCCAATGGACAGCACCACGGTTCCCGTCACCACTGCTGGGAAAAATCTGCGCAGTGGCTTCAAGCAGAATCCCAAAATCCCCTCAAAGATTCCGCCTATAATCGAAGCGCACATGATCGCACCATAGGCCACGACACCGCCTCCCATCACTCCTACCACACTGTTGAACACTCCGATAAAGCCAGAACTGGTTCCCATGATGATGGGTACCTTGCCGCCCACGGGGCCAATGGCAAACAACTGCACCAAGGTGACAAGTCCCGCAATCAACATTGCATTCTGCAGCAGCGTCACCTGCAAATTGGCAAATTCACTGCCCGCACCTAGGCCGCAGGCACCCGTGATAATCAAAATCGGGGTAAGGTTTCCCACAAACATTGCCAGTACATGCTGCAATCCAAGCGGAATTGCTTTCTTCAGTGGAAGTTTGCCATAAAAATCATATTCCGCACCATTTACATTTTGCTGATTCATGTTTTCTCTCCTTATTGATCTTTATTCGCCTACTGTCAGTGTACTGTATCGGCAGCATTTCGTCAAATTCTTCGACACCGCCAATCGCCAGTTTTTGACACAGCACGTAAAAGTATAACGGATTTTTTCACTCTTGTATAGAAAAAATTTTCCAAAACCTCAGGTCTTGTAACTGGCTTTCTTTTTTGCTAAAATAGACAAAGTACATAGAGAAAGGAGTCCACTCATGGAAAAAATCGCAAGCTTCACCATTGACCATATAAAATTGCAGCCTGGAATCTACGTCTCCCGCAAAGACCGGGTGGGCGGCCAAGTCATCACCACCTTTGACATCCGCATGACCTCTCCCAATGAGGAACCTGTCATGAACACGGCGGAACTGCATGCCATGGAGCATCTGGCTGCCACCTATCTGCGGAACCAACCGGACTTCAAGGACAAAGTAATTTACTGGGGACCCATGGGCTGCCGTACCGGCAATTATCTGCTGATAAACGGCGACTATGAATCCAAAGACATTGTCCCCTTGATGATTGAGACCTTTGAATTCATCCGTGATTTCGAGGGAGAGATCCCGGGTGCCACCCCAAAGGACTGTGGCAACTATCTGGACATGAACCTGGGAATGGCAAAATACCTGGCAAAAAAATACTTAGACGACGTGCTCTATCAGATCACTGAAGAACGTCTCATCTATCCTCAGTGATAATCGGATAGTCTTCTATCCAGCGCGATACCGTAGACAGCTTATCGCACAAACGGCCCCTTGGCACAGAAGCTTTTAAGCAGCTTCAGCACCAGAGGGCCGTTTCGTCTTATTGATTATCTTTATCTGTCTGAGTCTCTTTCTCTTCCTTTTTTTCCTCCGGCTGCTCTTGTGATACCGACGCAGCAGCGATGTCCTCCTCACCTACCTGCCGTATCTGTCTCTCTGAGATCTTTGTATATTGTCTATGCTCTCCCACATATTTGTAAGCAGGGCGGATGATCTTGCCTGCATTCACCAGCTCTTCCATTCTGTGTGCACACCAGCCAGAAATACGGGCAATCGCAAAGATGGCTGTGAAAAGTTCTTTTGGAAGCCGAAGCATGCTGTACACAAAACCACTGTAGAAGTCCACGTTTGCACACAGCGGTTTAAACAACTGACGTTTCTCCATGATCGCATCAGCTGCGATTTTCTCTACCCGTTCATACAGTGCAAACTCTTCTTCTCTTCCTTTTTCCGCTGACAGCGCCTTTGCATATTTCTTTAGGATCACAGCCCTTGGATCAGACAAAGTATAGACTGCATGTCCCATTCCATAGATCAAGCCACTGTGGTCAAAAACCTTACCGTCCAACATCGCATCCAGATACTTTCGGATTTCTTTTTCATCCTCCCAGTCTTTGATATGTCCTTTGATGTCCTCAAACATATCCTGAACTTTCAGGTTTGCTCCTCCGTGCCGAGGTCCTTTCAAGGAACCCAAGGAGGCCGCAATCGCAGAATAGGTATCCGTGCCCGTGGAGGAGATGACATGCGTAGAAAACGTGGAGTTATTACCACCACCGTGCTCTGCGTGAAGAATCAAAGCCACATCCAACACTTTCGCCTCTAGCTCACTGTACTCTCCATTGTTTCTTAGCAGTCTCAGAATATTCTCCGCTGTGGACAGCTCTGGCAGAGGATAGCGAATAATCAAGTGTTCCCTCTTATGGTAGTGCCGGTAAGCCTGATAACCATAGACAGAAATCAAAGGCATCTGGGCGATCAATTTCAAGGACTGATTCAAGACATTAGGAATCGAGATATTGTCGGGGTCCGAATCATAAGAATACAAAGTTAATACCGATTTTTGCAGCATGTTCATCATGTTGCCGCTAGTGGATTGCATGATTACTTCACGCACGAAATTGTCCGGCAGGTCCCTGTAGTAGCTTAAAATCTTTAAGAACTCCTGAAACTGTTCCTCTGTGGGCAAGCTGCCAAACAAAAGCAGATATGTCACTTCCTCAAAGGTAAATTTCTCATGCTGGCTCCCAGTAATTAGATCTCCCACATTATAGCCTTGGTAATACAGCTCTCCGTCCACCGGAATTTTTCGGCCGTTGATCACACGGTACGCACTGACATCCGAGATTTCCGTCAGCCCCGTGAGTACGCCTTTTCCGTTGGAATCACGCAATCCTCTTTTCACATCGTATTCTATGTATAAATTCGGATCAATTCTTCCTGATTTTTTGCAGTACTCTACAAGTTGTTTCATTTTTTGGTCCATATAGCTTGCTTTCATTTTCATACCTTCCTTTCTGACTCACAAATATCGGTCTTTGTATCAAGAGGACGAATCTGGCCGCTTTGCCAGATTCGTCCTCTACTATGGTATAGTATAATATGACAAAAGTAACTTTGTAAAGTTATTTTTCAAGTATTTTCTCCAATTTTACTTAAGAATGTTACTCTTCCAGCTAAAATAACTTTTCTGTTCGCCCTCTGCTATACAGATGCCCTGCGAAGCTGTTCCACGAGACTCTCCTTTTTCAACTTCCGATATGCCAGCAGCGGTACGAGCACCGCCACCACAAAAAAAGCCGGGAGAATCATCAGATACGGGAGGACTGTAAACTGATACTGAAAAAACAGGATGACTTTTTCCAGCTGTTTTACAACTCCAAAAGATAAGAGAACACCCAGCACGAGGCTGACTGCTGAGGCTAAAAATACATAGACCACACCTTCTAAAATCAACATCTTTTTCAGTTGATCCTGAGTCATTCCTACACTTCGTAGCACCACAAACTCCTGCCGCCGCGCATGGATTCCCGTCAGTATACTGTTGACAAAATTTAGCACGGCGATTAAAGATACCACAAAGCTCAAAGATACACCGATCAGGCGCACTGTGCCAATCCACTGCTCATATTCCCTGGCCAAAGACTCTCTAGTCACACACCCCATCTTACTGTTCATACTCCGAATATAGCTGTCCACGTAGCTCGAAAAAGCTTCCCGGCAGTTTTTTTCCACCTCATAGGACACTGCCATGATCGAGGTATATCTGGAATTTTTCAACAGATCTTCCCGGGGCAGAATCAAGTCCAGCCCATTAGCGACATAGGAATGACAGGACATGCTGGCTGGAATCTCCACCACGGCCATTACTTCGTAGACCTTAGCGACCGTATCGCTCCAGCCCGAAAATCCTTTCTCTCCAATATTAGGCTTAGACCCCTTCGTCAAAAGATCTATGGTGATCCGTTCTCCTGGCTGATAGATACTTCCGGTGGGACGGTCCTCTTCTCCAAAAACTGTGACCAAAACAAATTTTCCCGTCTCAAACTTTTCTAGATCAATCTGTCCTTCCACCACTTTCAGGTACTGCAAAAGTTCCGTGTCATAGGCATAACGATGACCCGATATTCCCTTCTTGCCGTCCATGACTTTTTCGATCTCTCGTGTCCCGCCGTAGATTTCCTCTGTCTTTAACTGGCCTCTCTCATAGAAATCCCGATATCTTTGCAGTGCTTTCTCTGCTGGTATCAAATCAGGCGACCCCACCTGCAAATACATATCCTGGCGGCCTGTGACCCCTTTTTGACTGTCAGCCCCTCTCAGATATTCCTCGTCGATGGTGAAATCAAGCTCTCTTGGAGAACCCAATGTATAATTCGTGTTGGCCAAGATAAAATCTCCAATAATCCGGTCATCCAGATAGGCGTCTAGCTTAAAACTTCCCGCTGCAGTCATTACTAAGCTTAACACCAACACACTCAGCGTCAACGACGAAACCACCATAACTGTTTTCTTTCGATTTCTCCCCATATTGGACAAAGCCATAGACAACAACCGATTCCGTAACCTGTTCTTTCTCGTGCGAAGCCTTTCCTGTCCAGTCCCCACATATTTAACAGCCTCCACCGGCGATACTTTTCCTGCGATCTTGCTTGGCTTTCTGCTGCTGAGCCACACAGTAACGGCCGAGAACACACCACTGAATAGAAAAATCCACGGACTAAACTGCAGTCTAAAATTCAAGTATTCATAATCAGTCCCCCGAAATATCAGAGGCATCAATATTCTTGCAGTCTGATATCCCAGCAGCATTCCCAACGGAACTGCCCCGGCACACAGCAGCATGACCTGTCGGCGTACCAGACGCCTTAACTGCCTCTTCGTCGTTCCCAAAGTCTTCAGCAGACCGTAAAATTGAATATCCTGCACAATGGAGATCTGAAAAACATTGTAAATAATCAGATACCCTGTCGTCAGAATGACCAAAAGAGCACTGAGAAAGATTCCCACCGTCAGAGGGTCCATACTGCCCGTCTTCGTACTTATATATCCCCAGTTTACCCCATATTCCACTTCCTGGTCAGGAATGTAGCCTGCATCCTCAATGATCTTTTTAAGGTTCTTTTCAATATGTCTGGAATTTCCGAAATTTATATGAACCTGATACTTACCCACCAGCTCCGTGTTTCCCTGCTGACTTTGATTCCATCTGTCCACTTCCTCGTTTGTGTACTGACCTCTCAGTTCTTCCCAGTATGCCGGGGAGACATAGACGGTACTAGCGTGCTTCACCAGATCTCCCTCATACCAGCCGCTGACCCGAAAAGTCTCAGTCACCTCGCGCCCCATAAACGAGAACTTAAGTGGCACAAGCTGGCCGATCTTATGGGGAAGATTTAACTCATCTAACGTCAGAGTATCCACAACCATCTCATCTCTAGCCTGTGCAAGACCGCCTTCTTCAAGGTGAACCATTGTATTTTCCAGTTCACCCATGCCCGAAGGACAACGAATCTCTGTCTGTCTCTGGTTTAAGTTGGACGCGAAACCTATGAAAATATCCCAACTGTAGTTTTTAACCAGTGGATTGTCCACGATCTCTTCCATCTGTTCCTGCGTCACTCGTTTCAGGCCGCCATGTGCTTTTGTGCCCACCTCCCTCATCAGCTCTGTCTGGGTGGCCTGAATGAAACCAATTCCCAGAGAAAATAGAACCGTAAACATAAGACCTGTCAGCACAATCGCCGCAGCCGCAAATAGATTTCTCACCTTATTCTTTCTGAGGCATTTCACAGATAAACGCCGAATTAGGGCGCCATTGTTGTTTTTCATTTTGTATCCTCCCATGATTGGCTTATAATTCTCCCGTCCTCAATGTGGATGATGCAGTCACAAAGCTGAGCCAATTCTTCATTATGTGTAATCATCAAGATTGTCTGATGAAACTGTTTTCCTGTCGTCTTTAATAGCCCCAATACCTCCTGGGAATTCCGGGAATCTAGATTTCCTGTCGGTTCATCAGCCAGCACAATCGCAGGCTTTGCCGCCAGCGCCCTGGCAATCGCTGCCCTTTGCTGCTGTCCGCCTGAGAGCTGACCGGGCAGACTATCCCGCTTTTCTTTCATTCCCAGTACCGTCAGCAGTTCCTCTACAAAAGCCTGATCTGGTTTCCTGCCGTCTAGTTCCAAAGGCAGGACAATGTTCTCATAGACAGTCAAAATCGGAAGCAGATTATAGCTTTGAAATACAAACCCTATGTTTCTCCTCCTAAAAATCGTCAGTGCAGTCTCATTGAGCTTTGAGAGCTCCTGTCCACGCACCCAAACGCGGCCACTGGTGGCATAATCCAAGCCGCCCAGCACGTGCAGCAACGTGGATTTTCCGGAGCCCGATGTCCCAACTACCGCTGCAAATTCCCCTTCTTCCACGGTCAGATTCACCCCATCCAAAGCTTTCACCTGGCTCTCACCTTCCCCGTAGTATTTTTTTAGCCCCTCGGTTCTCAAAATCTCCATGCACCTTTCTCCTTTCGCGTTTTCTATACTGTATATTCTTATGATACCGTTTACTTCTTACAGCCTTCTGACAGACAAAGAAAAAAGTTCTTACAAAAATGTAAGAACTTTTTAAACCTTACGTTCACCGTTCAAAAAGAAAAGAGAAAAACGGCTTCCCCTTCCCAACTCGGATTCCACAGTGATATAACCTCTTTCCTTCTGCAAGATCAATTGAGACAAGTAAAGCCCCAGACTATTGCCTTCCATCTCCCTTACCTGTCCGCTTCTCCAAAATCTCTGAAAAACCTTTGGGTAATCTTCCTTTGCGATTCCCATCCCCTGGTCAGTCACATCCACTCTTGTATATAGTTCCATGGGCCTGACCTCTATTTTCACTATAGAGCTTTTCGGTGAATACTTAATCGCGTTTTCCAAAACATTTCCCAAAGCTTCCACCGTCCATTTCCGGTTATGCCACACATAGCAGTCTGAAAATTCTTTCAATACCACCTCCATCTGCTTTTGAGCTGCCTGAGCATAAACCCCACTGACACTCATAGCCAAAGTCTCCTTCAACCCTTGACTTTCAGATGAAAAAGTCAGCATTCCACTCTCCAATCTGGAAGATCTGACCAGAGCTCCAATCAACCACTGCATTTTCTGGGCCTGGCTCTGTGTCTGAACAAGAAATCCCCTCTCCTCTTCAGTGGTGAGATCTCCTTGCAACAGCAGTTCTGTGTACATCACCACATTGGCAAGAGGAGTCTTCAACTGATGGGATAAATCGGACAAAAGCGCCGCCATCTTTTCTTTTTCCTTGACAGATTCCTGCTCCTTATATTCGGCAGTTTCGAGAATGCGGCTGAGCTGACTGGACAGTTTTCCCTCCCAAGTCTCATCGTTTTCATTCTCTTTGATTCCTCTATCCGATCGAAAGTTTTCTAGCATTCTCTCTAAATGCCGATACTCTCTTCGCCGCCGACACAGACTCACAACCGCCCCAGCCACACAGAAGACAGCTATGGCAGTCATCACACCTTCAAGCATTTTTCAAATCCTCCCAGAGATACCCCATGCCATGAATCGTTTTTAGGTACATGGGATTCGAGGGATCTGACTCTATTTTCTTTCGAAGACGCCTTATATTAACCGCCAAAGTATTTTCATCCACAAAATTGGATTCAGAATCCCAGATTACCGCCAAGATCTGCTCCTTTAGCAATACTTGATTGGGATTTTTTAGAAACAACCGCAGCAGGCGGTATTCCGTCATACTCAGATTCAAACTCTCTGCACCTTTTCGGACTGATGTCCGTGACTCATCTAAGAAAATCTCTCCGCTTTTGAGGATATGATTTTCTACCCCGCCTTTTTGTTGACGTTCCAGAAGTTTCCGAAGTCTTGTTCTGAGTACCGTCAGGGAGAACGGCTTTGTCAGATAGTCGTCTGCCCCTGTCTCTAGTCCCATGACCTCATCCGTCTCCATATCCCGGGCCGTCACCATCAAGATCGGAACCTGAGAGTTTTTCCTGATCTCACGACAAAAACTCATGCCGTCTCCGTCCGGCAGATTCAGATCTAACAAAACGGCATCTGGTTTCTCCTGTCGGTACAGAACTCTCCCTCCCCCTAAGCTGCCAGCCATCACCACCTGATACCCCTCCTTCTCCAGATAGAATTTTATTCCTTCTGCCAACCCCCTGTCATCCTCCACGATAAGAATCTTATTTTCACGCATTTTCTTTGCTCTCCATCTCATGAGCCTGACGATAGATCTCACAGCCTGCATGATGCACACAGTTTTTTTCCTGACAATACATGACGTCCAAGCGCCAACCCTGCTCTGTTTTTTGATATTCGCAGCACACGCTTTGAATTCCATTGCAGGTTCTGCAAAAACCAACAACACATTCTTCCCGAATCTCACTCATCTTACATCCGTCTCTCCTCAATTTCCAAGTATTCTGATTCCGTAGTCTGCATTTCTCTCTCAGCTTCCTGCGCCAACATCTGCCACCAAGGAATCTCCGGCTCATTCACATCTCCTAGCCTTCCCGTCTCGTTGTAGGCTTCAAACTGTTCCTCTATGTTCTCCAGCACCTTCGCATACTGCTGAAAAGCTGCCGCCAGTTCTTCTCTGTGCTCCGGCTGCTTTTTGTAGCAGATTCTATGCTCCATGCTGGCCCAAAAATCCATCGCCATGGTCCGAAACTGTATCTCCACTGGGAAATATTCCATAGTATCCAAATAATATACCGGCACACCCACGATCATGTGGAAGCTTCGGTATCCGTTGGGTTTTGGATTCGTGATATAGTCTTTCTCCCGAATCACAATTAGCTCCACATGACGTTTTAGAGCATTCACAAGGTTATGAATATCATCCACAAAATAACAAATTACCCGGATACCAGCCACATCCAACAGATGATCCTTTGCGTTTTGTACACTGTCTGAATAATTCATCCTCTCCAACTTCTCTTCAATACTCTTTTTTTCTTTCACCCGCTCCTGGATATGGTGAATCGGCTCTGAGGATTTCAAATATAGGTTATGATTAAGCACCTCCAGCTTCATCCTCATAATCGCGTTCGCGTTCTGGTAGGGCTGTATAAAATCATAATACTGTTCGTTTGTCATTGCTTTACTCCTTCTATATGGCAATTCTTTCGTCCCCTCGCCATATCTCTTCTTTCGTAGTTTAACATATAACTATGAACTTTTTATAGTAATAATCTAAATTTTTCATCCCTTTCTAAAATTTCTATTAATTTCCAGTTAGCCGCCGTTTCTACAAGAATAGTAACGATTCAGCCATAACAGCTCGGATTAGCTGCTGCGCAGCTTATATCGCCACATATGCGGCTAAATCCTTGCTTTTTCCAGCCTCATCCACTATAATGAAAACAGAAAATTTCATGATATGCGGAGGATGAAATATGAATCAACAGCTTTACGACGAAGCGGTTCGTTCGGAACTGCTCTCCAAACAACTCATCAGTACCCTGCTGGAATCTGTGGATTACGGCAGCATTTCCTTTATCAACTGGTCTATCGAAGTCTTATCTGTCATCAAGACCCGTCTGGACCGGGGAGATAAAATTATAGACGAAGTGTCCGGCGAGAAATATACAGCCTCTTCATTTGAAAAATTTGTCAGAAAAAATTTCTCTTCCTACATTTTCAGCCAGGTATATGCGGAAGACCACAAAAAAGAAAAAGTCTATTTCAACCTGGAACGCCATGGAAATGGAGAGTATAACCTGATTATGTCAGAGACTACTCACAATAAGACTTACCGCTGGATTTCCAGTCTAAGTGAACGCTTCTCCCTTGTGGAAATGATTGCCACCGGCATTGTCTATCTAAAGGACAACAAAAACGACAGTTACTCCCCCTTCCTCTCAGAAAATGGAAAGTACTGCCAGTATGATAAGACTAACGGAATTATCCGTGAGCTCTCCTAAAGATGTACGGCTGCAATCAGGTATTTCGCCTCGCGGCGGCACATTAAATAAGCTCTTCTGTTGTCAAATAAAAACGCAGCTCCATAAACGATCTCTCATCTATGGGGCTGCGGTTTTTATTCACTTAACGAATGGATAAACAATCCACTTCTTAGCTTCGGCTCAAACCATGTGGACTTGGGAGGCATAATTTCACCTGCATCCGCAATCTCAATCAGCTCGTCAATCGTTGTGGGATACATGGCAAATGCAATACCACCATTTTCGTCTGCCATATTCTCCAACTCTTTTAATCCCTTAATTCCGCCGACGAATTTGATTCTCTCATCTGTCCGCGGGTCCTCGATTCCCAGAACCGGCGCCAACAGATTTTCCTGTAAAATCGAGACATCCAGACTTGCAATTGGGTCTTCCTGATTATAGGAATTCTCCCTCGCCCTCAGATGATACCACTGTCCGCCCATGTACATACCAAAGCAATGGCGCTCCGTGGGTTTACACGGAAGTCCTGGAAAATACAAAAGCTCAAAGTTTTCTTTCACTCGGCTTAAAACAGTCTTCTCATCCATCCCATTGCGGTCCTTGACCAATCTATTATACGGTAGAATTTTCATGCGCCTGCAAGGGAAGAGCACGGAGAGAAAATAATTAAATTCTTCCTCTCCGGTGTAATCTGGGTGTTCTTGTCTTCTCTTTCTCCCCACTTTCACCGCCGACGCGGCCCTGTGATGGCCATCCGCAATATAAAAGCTGCTGATCTGTCCAGTCATTTTCCAGATACTCTTTATGGCTTCTGGATCCTGGATTTTCCAGACTCTGTGAAAAATGCCATCTTCCTCCTGGAAATCATATTCCGCCTCATGAACAGTCATCCAATGGTCCATGAGATCGATCAGTTCATCAGAAAACCGGCCTGTCAAAAAAATCGGCCCCGTATTGGCATCGCAGGTATCCACATGGCGAATACGGTCTTCCTCTTTCTCTTCTCTGGTCAATTCATGGCGTTTCACCACATGGTTCAGATAATCATCGATGGAGGCACAGCCTACGAGACCAGTCTGTATGTACTCTCCCATCTGCTGCTGATAGATATAGTAACAGGGAACCGAATCTTTTTGATAGACCCCCTCCTTCTTCATCCTCTCTAAATTATCACGGGCTTTCTCATACACTTTAGAGGAATATGGGTCCACAGCCGGACCCAAATCAATCTCCGCTCTGTCCACATGAAGAAACGAATAAGGATTCTCCTTTCCGAGTTCTTCTGCCTCTTTTCTGGTCACCACATCATAGGGTAAAGCCGCCACTTGCTTCGCCAACTCTTTCGTGGGCCGAAGAGCAGCAAACGGTCTGAATGTTGCCATTTTATTACCTCCTAGCAATTTTTTTCGAGTCTTTCAGCTCCGGTAAAACCGTAGCCAACATGGTTATAAAACAGGCGCTGCCGCCGATCAAATTCGAGATCGGCTCTGCCCAGTAAACACCCAAAACTCCCAAATTTCCCACATGAGGGAGCCACAAAGTCAAAGGAACTACAATCACTGCCTTTCGAAACAGCGAGAAAAAAGTGGCTTTCTTCGCCTTCCCTAAAGCCACAAACACACTCTGTCCAGAAAACTGCAAAGCCATAAAACAAAAACCAAAAAAATAAATATGAAGCGCCGGGGTACTCGCCTGGACCAAAGCTGCATCTCCATTAAAAATGCGGATAAAAATTTCTGGAAACAGTTTCACAACCAGCCACGCCGCAAATGTATAGACAATACAGACTATCGCCGTAAACCGGATTCCCGCCTTGACCTTTCCATAGGCCTTCTCTCCGTAGTTAAAACTCATGACCGGGGACGCACCGTTGGTCAGACCCTGAACGGGCATCGTAAAGATCTCTCTGACAGAATTCAAGATCGTCATAACACCCACATACAAATCTCCCCCAAAGCTCTGCAAGGTAGAGTTGCACGCCACTTGCACCAAACCATTGGTAAACGCCATAATAAAACCTGACATTCCCAGGGAGACAATCTTTCGAATTCTCTGCCACTGAAGCCTCATACTTTCACGTGTAAGGCGTAACTGCGCCTTCGAGCCCGTCAGAAATCGCAGAACCCAGACAGCCGAACAGCCCTGGGAGATAATCGTAGCAATCGCCGCGCCCCTGACTCCCTGGTGCAACGCAAAAATAAAAATTGGGTCCAGTATAATATTCAACACCGCCCCGATCAGCACAGTCAACATACTCATGTTTCCAAATCCCTGAGCACTCAGGAAATTATTCATTCCCAAGACAATCATCACAAAGATGGTTCCAAGAAGGTAGATTCGAATATACTCCTGTGCATATGGAAAAGTTACATCGCTGGCCCCAAATGCATACAGCACAGACCGGTAAAAGAGCAGCCCTAAAACCGTCAGGACCATGCCGGTCAGTACCAGCATCGCAAAGGTATTCCCCATCAGCATCTGAGCCTCTTTTTCATCCCCTTTGCCCCTCTCAATCGCGCACAGAGGTGCCCCACCGTTGCCATACAGCAGTGAAAACGCCGTGATTAAGGTAATCAAAGGAAAACAAAGTCCTACCCCTGTCAAGGCCAAAGTCCCCTCGCCGGCAATTCGTCCAATATAGATTCTGTCCACTATATTGTAGGTTAAGTTCAAAAGCTGAGCGGCTATCATCGGAACCGCCACTTCTACGATATTTCTCTGCACACTTCCTGTAGAAAAATCTGTCTGATGTATCTGCATGTGATCCCCTTTTTTCGTCTTGCGTTCTCTTCTATTGTATGGGAAGCCTGTCAATTACGTGAAGACTTCTCTTCCCCTTTTTCCAGAGATAGTAGTCCACTTCCACCTGATAGCCGCAGCCATTGTCTACCTGCCACTGATAGAATTCCTTCTGGGGTATGCCGTAGGCTTCCAGGATATTCATGATGGAACCGCCATGAATGACCAGCGCAGCCTCTTCCCAGTGATTTTTCATACAGCAGGCCACTGCTCTTTGAAATCCTCTCAGAGTCCGCCGCTGAAATTCCTCCCGGCTCTCTCCTTTAGGAAATGGCAGCATTCCCCCGCTGTCCACCCATCTTTGGTAGTTTTCGTTATCCGACAATTCCAGATAACTTTTATTTTCGAACTCTCCGAAATCACATTCTCTTAGTTCCTCTATAATGTGCAGTCCACAATCCGGATAGAGAATCCCAGCAGTCTGCACACACCGTCTCATGGGACTGACAAAGACCGCCTGTGCTCTGGGATAAACCGCCCTCTTTAAGAGGTCAATTCCCTCCTGGCACAAGGGTTCGTCTGTCACCCCGATATAGCGTTTCTTTTTATTTCCTTCCGTCTGAGAATGACGCAGCAAAAATAGCTTAAGCATCCTTAATCACCGTCCCTATTCCGCAAATCACCCGGTGAACTCTCGAAGAGGCTGCAGCCAACTCTGTACAAACTCTTCCCACCGTCTCCCGATATCTGCGCTCAAACGCGTCGATAGGCACCACTCCATATCCTACCTCGTCAGACACAATCAAAAGCTCCCCATTGCACACAAGCAATTCTTTGGCCAATTCAGCCACATCTCTCTCATCTTTCAGAGCCCTGCGTATAAATTCCTGAAAATTATAGACTCCTTTCGCGGCACACAGTTCCTCCCAGGAACAGGACGCCCCGTCTTGCCATTCACATTCCGGGTGCAGCTTTTTCGCATACTCCAACTGTCCCTGAAATGCTCCTCCCACAATCAATTCCATCTTTTTCACCTTTTCCACAAATCATCTATCACCACAAAGTTCCACCTTTTAACAGTGTCAACACTGCCGTGGCAATCATCACACACAGCTCCGCCACCTGCAAAAACCAACCTGCCATGTCTCCATTGATACCGCCGAAATACCGATAAACCATATGACGAAAATAAAGAAATACCAGTAAAACGACTCCCGCACACAAGACTCCCAAAGCAAGGTTCAGCCAGCACATCACCCCTGCACACAAAATCAGATAGACAGACAGCCAGACGCGAATCACCTTTTTGGATGCCCCATCGGAAAAAGTAGCCGCCAGTCCGGTGTTTTTCGCCAGCTTCAGACACACGATTGACAAACCACTCACAGACCGAAGCATCACATAGACAAAAATCAATGGCTGAAAAGTCCTGGCTTCAATCAGACTGACTGCTCCCGCGTACAAGACAAAATATACCGCACAGCAGATAATCGCAAATGCCCCTGCATGGGAATCCTTTAAAATCTCCAATCTGCGGTCACGTTCCTGCCAGGAACTCATCGCATCTGACACATCCAAAAATCCGTCCAGATGAATTCCCCCACTGATCAGCACAGGCAGTACCGTCAGCACACTGACTCGGAATAGCTGTCCCTGTGCCGTCCCCAGACTCTCGAACAGTTCTGCCACTGCCCACACCAGCAAACCAATCACCAAACCCACCATAGGAAAAAATCCCAAGGCATATCTCATATTCTCCCTGGACCACTGGCTCTGAGGCATGGGAATCTTCGAGTACATGGAAAATGCGATTTTAAATCCATTCCAAAATGCCATAAAACCCCTCCCTCAGTCTCTTCCTTTTATCCAGATCGGAATTCCATAGACCACTTCCGCTACCTGGTCAGCCATCTTCGCCAACCGGCAGTTAATCTCACCTAGATATTTTTGATACTTCCTGGTCTCTCCTTCATAGGCTGCTGCCTCAGAAAAAATTTCGTTGGTGACAATGCACAGATAAGAAGCCTGCGTACGCAGGCTTTCCACTCCCTCACAGATCTCTTCCACGGTCCGATCACCCGCACCATTCTCCAAAAACATCTCATTGGCAGTCAAATTTGACATACATTCCAGCAGAACCTGGCTTCCTTCAGGGACAGTCAGCTCTCTCAGCCCTAGATACCACTCTACCGTCTCAAATCCTTTTCCTGCTCTCATGGTCCGGTGTCGGTCAATTCTCCCATAGCTCTCCTTGTCATAGGGGAACATTGTGGCTATGTAAATTCGTCTAGCCTCCCCTTGCGCCTGTACACAGTTTTCTGCGAAAGCCGACTTTCCGCTGCCACTCCCCCCGGTAATCAATGTCATCATCGTATTCTCACTCCAAATGTTCATACTGTTCCAGATTGATATCATCAAAGGTACTCATGGTACGGTACACGGTCACCGCCTGGTCCAAAAGAGAAAATGCCGCTACCGCGCCAGTCCCTTCTCCCATACGCATCTGCGCCTGTATCATCGCTTCTTTTCCCATTGCGTCCAAAAGCCTTCTCGCCGCCGGTTCTTTAGACAGATGGGATGCTAAAATATAACCATCTGCGTTCGGACAAAGTCTGATGGCGATCAGCGCAGCCACACAGGAGATAAAGCCATCCATCAGCACAGGAATATGTCTGAGGGCGCCTCCCAGAAACAGGCCTACCATTCCTGCAATATCCAATCCTCCGACTTTTGCCAACACATCGACAGGGTCTTCCGGATTCGGCCTGTGCAGTTCAATTCCAGTTTTAATTGCATCAATCTTTCTCCTAAGTCCCTCACTGGAAAGACCTGCACCTCTTCCAGTCATCTCCTCCACCGGCGCTCCTAAGAGGACGCTGGCCACCGCACTGCTGGTAGTGGTATTTCCAATTCCCATCTCTCCGGTGGCGATCAGGCCATAGCCCTGGTCCGCCAATTCTCCAGCTACCTGGATTCCTACCTCGATTCCCTGGATTGCCTGCTGCCGGGTCATAGCCGGCTCCTTCACAAAATTCCTAGTCCCATAGGCCACCTTGTATCTGGGGACTTTCGTGTCCACCGCCATACCGATGTCGATAGGAACTACATCTGCGTGACACTGTCTACACATGACACAGGCCACTGAATTTCCCTCTAAAAAGTTCTCTGCCACCAAGGCAGTGACTTCTTGACCACTCTGCGAGACTCCTGCTTCCACGATTCCATTGTCCGCACACATCTCCACCAGAACCTTTCTGTTGATATCCACGTCCGTGCTACCAACGATCCCCGTCATCTGTGTAACCACATCTTCTAGCATTCCCAAACTATTCAACGGCTTCGCGATGCTGTCCCACCGCACTCTGGCCTGCTCCATTACTTTCGCATCCAAAGGCTGAATCTTTCTTATGGTTTCCTCTAATCTCATCTCTACCACTCTTTTCTATATTCATACTGTACCATAGTATCATAATCTGACAAAAAAACCAAGTCTTCAGATGAAAGACTTGGTTTTTCATGCAGCAGTTCGGCCATACGATGTGCAGAAAACAGAAAATATACTTGTATGTTTTTGTGAGCGGACATCTATCAGCACCTTTCTCAACTCCCTTTTTTTCCTCCGGTGAACACAAAAAACTTGCTGAATATATAGTTGAGAACCAGAACGCAAAACTGTATCAAAAATTTCCCAACCATATCCGGCATTTTCCAGACATCCACCAGCAGCCAGACTCCTCCCATCTCCAAAAACATAGTAACTCCTCTCGCGCTAAAAAAACGCAGACAAGAGGGCAGATGCTGCCTCAGTCCATGGCAGGACTCCTGAAACACGTATTTTGAATTCACCACATAGGCAAATGAAACAGCCAATACAATAGAAAGGAAATTAGCCGGATTCAAAGACAGGTGAAAAAGTCTCCGAAAAATAAAAAAGGTCGCCAAGTTTACCAAAGTCGTGCATCCGCCAAAAAATACATAGCGAATCACTGAATTCTTATAACACTTCAACACCCATTTTCTCAAAATCTTTCCTCCTCTTGTGTCTTCTCCGATGCTGTCATCCTGGATATCAGATATCTGGGGCGTCGCCGGACTTCCTCATAAATTTTTCCGATATAAAAGCCGATGATTCCCAAACTAATCATCACACCGCTGCCAACTACCAGCAGAACCATCAGAAGAGTCGTATACCCTTCCACAGCCTGCCCTTGAAAATATCGGATCAGAGAATAAATTCCCAGAATTACCGAGCAGATCAGACAAGCCACTCCTCCGACAGTAACAAACTGTAGAGGGACCGTCGTAAACGCCACGATATTGCGAAATCCATAAGAAATCAAAGAGCTCATTTTCCACTTGGACTCACCTCTCTGACGCTTCCCCACCTCATACTCCACCTGGGCAGTCTGATATCCAACCCATGAGGAAATCGCCCGAAAGAACAAATGCTGTTCTGGCATTCTCAAAACACTCTCCACGACTTTGCGGTCCAGCAACTTAAAATCAGAGGTATTCTCCATTTCTACATGCAAAGCCCTAGACAAAATTTTATAAAACCAACGAGCCCCCTCTCTGTGCACCGCTCCTTCCCTGCCTCGGTCTTTTTTGACTCCCTCCACAATCTGGCTTCCGCTCTCCCAGATTCGATACATGCGCACCAAGGCTTCTATGGGATGCTGCAAATCGCAGTCCATCACCGCGGCTGCATCCATCTTTGCCTGTGCCAATCCTGCAAAAATGGCCGCGTCTTTTCCAAAATTTCTGGATAATTCCAACCCTCGAATCCTCCGGCTGCGTTTTGCCTCCTGCTCAATCTTTTCCCAGGTGTCGTCACAGGAGCCGTCACTGACAAAAATAATTTCATATGGAATTTTCTCTTTTGTCAACTCCTTTTCCAGCTCCCCGGCTATCATCGGAATCATCTCTCCCTCATTGTAAGCAGGCAGTATCACAGACAAACCTCTCATCTAAAATCCTTTCTCTTACAAAAGGAGCCATTGCTCCTCTGATTTCTCAGATTCACAATGGCCCTTTTTCCGTTTGAACAATCTATTTTTCCCGCAAGTATGAATTATTCTTCTGCTCTATAAAGAGTGATTAATTTCTTCAGATATGCGTATCTTGCTTTCGCCTGAGCCTCATTAACCGCAAACAGTTTTGCAGCCTTCTCTGGGTTGGAACGTTTCAGAGAATTGTAACGAACCTCGCCGTCCAGGAATGCCTGATAATCTCCAGTAGGCTCTTTGGAATCCAGAGTAAATGCAGCTTTTCCTTCCTCAGCCAGAGCTGGATTGAAACGGAAGTTATGCCAGTAACCACACTCTACTGCCAACTGCTCCTCAGTCTGAGCTTTGCTCATACCTTTCTTGATACCATGGTTGATACATGGAGCGTAAGCGATAATCAGAGACGGTCCTGGATAAGCCTCTGCCTCTGCCAGAGCTTTTACAGTCTGGTTAAAGTCAGCGCCCATAGCGATCTGAGCTACATATACATAGCCATAGCTCATAGCGATGCTGGCCAGATCTTTCTTCTTCACTTCTTTACCGCCTGCCGCGAACTGCGCAATCGCACCGGTAGGAGTAGACTTGGAAGACTGTCCGCCTGTGTTAGAATATACCTCAGTGTCAAATACCATGACATTGATATCCTTGCCGCTTGCCAATACATGGTCCACACCGCCGAATCCGATATCGTAAGCCCATCCGTCTCCACCGAAGATCCACTGAGATTTTTTGCTCAGGAAATCTTTCTGTACCAGGATCTCTTTTGCTTTGTCACAGCCACATGCCTCCAATGCAGCAATCAGCTTATCTGTAGCGGCTCCGTTTGTCACGCCGGACGCATAAGTGTCAATCCACTCCTGTCCTGCTGCTTTTACGTCCTCGTTGCTGCCGTTTGCAACCAAATCTTCTACTTTCGCTTTCAGACCTTCACGGATTGCATTCTGAGCCAACAGCATACCATATCCAAACTCCGCGTTGTCCTCAAACAGAGAGTTGTCCCATGCAGGACCCTGTCCTTTGGCATTTACCGTGTAAGGTGTGGATGGTGAAGAGTTGCCCCAGATGGAAGAACAGCCTGTTGCGTTCGCAATGTACATTCTGTCACCAAACAACTGGGTAATCAACTTCGCATAAGGAGTCTCTCCACAGCCTGCACAGGCTCCTGAGAACTCGAGCAGTGGCTGTTTGAACTGGCTTCCCTTTACAGTAGTCTCTTTGAATTTCTCGATAACATCCTCTTTTACCGGAAGTTTCACTGCGTAGTCAAAATATTTCTGCTGTCCTGCATTTGCTTCCATGTTCTCCATAGCCAGAGCTTTCACGCCCTTCTTGCCTGGGCAAACATTTGCACAGGAACCACAGCCGGTACAGTCATAAGCAGATACCACCATCGCAAACTTGTAGTCAGCCATGCCAGTCATCTTCAGAGTCTTCATGCCCTCCGGAGCATTTGCTGCCTCTTCCTCAGTCAGAGCAACTGGACGGATAACTGCGTGCGGACATACATAAGCACAGCGGTTACACTGAATACAGTTGTCTGGATTCCAGATCGGAATATCTACAGCGATACCACGTTTCTCATATGCGGAAGAACCGGATGGGGTAGTGCCGTCTACATAATCTTTGAATGCAGATACTGGCAGGGAATTTCCTTCCTGTGCACTTACCTTAGCCTGTACGTTGTTTACAAAGTCCACAACTTCCTGACGTCCCTCGCTTGCGTGAGTCAGAGCTAATCCCTCGTCCTCTGCGTCTTTCCAGCTTGCCGGAATCTGAACCTCTACAACCTGTTTCGCGCCTGCATCAATAGCATCGTAGTTCATCTGGACAATCGCGTCACCTTTTCTTCCATAGGTAGCTTTTGCAGCTGCTTTCATCAGCTCAATCGCATGCTCCTCAGGAATAATATTTGCAAGTTTGAAGAAAGCAGACTGAAGCACCGTGTTGATACGTCCACCAAGTCCGATCTCTTTACCGATCTTGATACCGTCGATTACATAGAATTTGATATCGTGGTTCGCGATGAAGGCTTTTACCTGTCCTGGCAGATGCTTCTCCAAGCCTTCCATATCCCATGGACAGTTCAAAAGGAAAGTACCGCCGTCTACCAGTTCCTGAACCATGTTGTATTTGTTCACATAAGAAGGATTGTGACATGCAACAAAGTTCGCTTTGTGAATCAGGTAAGTAGATTTAATCGGTTTCTTTCCGAAACGCAGGTGAGACATCGTCACACCGCCAGATTTCTTAGAGTCATAGTCAAAATATGCCTGCGCATACATGTCTGTATTGTCGCCGATGATCTTGATGGAGTTCTTGTTCGCACCTACAGTACCGTCTGCACCCAGTCCCCAGAACTTACAGTTGATGGTTCCTTCCGGTGTAGTTACCAGAGGCTCGCCCAGTTCCAGTGATAGGTTGGTCACGTCATCCACGATTCCGATAGTGAATTTTGCCTTCTCTGTGTTCTCATATACTGCTACGATCTGAGCAGGAGTCGTATCCTTAGAACCTAAGCCATAACGTCCAGAGAAGATCGGAGTTGCATCGAATTTGGTTCCCTTCAGCGCTGCCACAACATCCAGATACAGCGGCTCGCCCAGTGCTCCTGGCTCTTTGGTTCTATCTAATACAGAGATCTGTTTTACGGTCTCAGGAATTGCCGCTACCAGAGCGTCTGCAACAAATGGTCTGTACAGACGTACCTTTACTACGCCGACTTTCTTTCCTGCCGCCATCAGATAATCGATAGTCTCTTCAATCGTATCATTTACGGAGCCCATAGCGATGATGACATGCTCTGCGTCTGCTGCTCCATAATAGTTGAACAATTTATAATCTGTTCCAATCTTTGCGTTTACTTTGTCCATGTACTCCTGTACAATTGCCGGGAGTGCATCGTAGTACGGATTACATGCCTCTCTCGCCTGGAAGAAAATATCTGGGTTCTGTGCAGAGCCTCTCTGGCATGGATGATTTGGATTCAAAGCATGGTCGCGGAATGCCTGGATTGCATCCATATCTGCCATATCTTTTAAGTCCTCATAATCCCAAGTCTCAATTTTCTGAAGCTCATGAGAAGTACGGAAACCATCGAAGAAATTAATAAATGGAACTTTACCTTTGATCGCTGCCAAATGTGCCACTGGTGTCAGGTCCATTACCTCCTGTACACTGGACTCACAGAGCATTGCGCATCCCGTCTGGCGACATGCCATAACATCAGAGTGATCTCCGAAGATAGACAGCGCATGACTTGCCAATGCACGAGCAGACACATTAAACACACCTGGGAGCTGCTCCCCGGCAATTTTATATAAGTTTGGAATCATCAAAAGCAGACCCTGAGACGCTGTGTAGGTGGTGGTCAGTGCACCTGCTGCCAAAGAGCCATGTACCGCACCTGCTGCACCTGCCTCAGACTGCATCTCTGTAACCTGTACTTCACGCCCAAAAATGTTCTTTCTACCTTGGGTTGCCCACTCATCTGTAGCCTCTGCCATTACAGATGAAGGGGTAATCGGATAGATCGCTGCTACGTCGGAAAACGCATAAGACGCATGAGCCGCAGCATGATTACCATCCATGGTTTTCATCTTTCTTGCCATAGTTCTTTTCCTCCTTGAAAGATCTTATAATAATAAGTGTCTTCTAAAATTTCAGCCATTATTATAGCATAAAAAAAATTGTCCGTCTATCTACTTTCCCGGGATTTTCTGTATATAATTCTATACAAAGCGAAAGTCTCTCCCGCTTCATTCACACAGCCACTCGCCGCTTCTTTGCTCATAAAAGGATTCCCGGTCTCAGAACAAAATATACCCTGAGCACCGCGAAAGTCCCACCATCCGGATGGTCTGCCGACACATTTTCTTCCATCTATATGCATGACTTTTGCGTACCTGCTCAGGGTATCTTTTTAAATGCTCGCTGTGGTTACTCGCCTTTTTCTTCTCTGATCTTCACCACCAACTGATTGGCAATCAGTTGGTTCCCCTCTTTCACAAAGATCTTATCAATAACTCCACCCACTTTTGCCAGAATATTACTCTCCATCTTCATGGCCTCAATGACTGCCACTGGCTGTCCAGCCGTGACCTCATCTCCTTCGCTCACCAAAAGTTTTGTGATCGTACCTGGAATGTTTGCACCGACCTCTAGATCATTGTCAGGGTCTGCCACCAAAATAGACTCCTTGCTAGCTTTCGTATTCGCAGTCTTGTCCAAAATCGTCACGGAACGAATACTTCCGTTGATCTGGAAGACGACTTCTCTCTCTCCATTTTCGTTGGCAGGCTTCGCCTCCAACATCTTGATGATCATCTCTTTACCCTCTTCAATCTTCACACCACAGGTCTCTTCCAGATTGATTCCGTGGAAGAAGACATCACTGCCCATCCTGCGCAGGCTGCCCTCTTTTTTCAGCTTTGTGCGGTAGTCTTCATAGACTTTCGGATACATACAGTAACTCATAATCTGCTGACCGCTGGCGTCCATATCGAATTTCTCATCCAGATATTTTTTGATCGCCTGGAAGTCTTCGTCAGGCAACAGTTCCCCCGGTCTACAGGTAATCGCTTTTTTGTCTTTCAGAACAATCTTTTGCAGATCTTCTGGGAATCCGCCCTGGGGCTGACCAATCATTCCCTCGAAATAAGAGACAACAGAATCTGGGAAATCCATCGCCTTTCCTTTCTCGCAGACATTCTCCGGTGTCAAATCGTTCTGAACCATAAAGATCGCCAAATCTCCCACGACCTTTGAGGACGGTGTTACTTTTACGATATCTCCCAGCATGAGATTTACCTTCTTGTACATGGACTTCACTTCCTGGAACCGATGTCCCAATCCGAAGCTCTCCACCTGGGATTTGAAATTGGAGTACTGACCACCAGGCATCTCGTAATAGTAAATCTCTGTGGTACCTGTCTTCAAATCCGACTCAAATTGTTTGTAAACTGGCCGTACTGCCTCCCAGTACGCAGAGATCTCATCCAAGCCTTCTAATGGTAGCCCTGTGTCTCTCTCTGAATTCTCCAGCGCAGCCACCAGGGAATTTAAAGAAGGCTGACTGGTCAATCCTGCCATACTGCTGAACGCAGCATCTACCACATCCACACCAGCCATGGCTGCCATCATCAAAGTAGCACCTCCATTGCCGCTGGTGTCGTGGGTGTGCAGGTGTACCGGAATACTCAGCTCGTTTTTCAGCGCTGTAATCAACTTGTGAGCCGCCAGTGGCTTGAGTAGGCTGGACATGTCTTTGATTGCCAGCATATGTGCGCCTCTGCGTTCCAATTCCTTCGCCAATTCCACATAATATTTCAGGTTATATTTTTCTCTGGATTCATCCAGAATATCTCCGGTATAACAGATACAAGCCTCCGCGACTTTCCCCTGTCTGAGAACCTCATCAAGGGCCACTTCCATACCCTGTATCCAGTTCAGGGAGTCAAAGATACGGAACACATCGATGCCGGCCTGTGCAGACTCCTTGATGAATTCGCGGATGACATTATCTGGATAATTCTTATACCCGACAGCATTCGCACCGCGAAACAGCATCTGAAACAGCACATTGGGTATCTTCTCTCTCAAAGTCGCAAGCCGCTCCCAGGGAGACTCACCCAAAAAACGGTAGGCTACATCGAAGGTCGCTCCGCCCCACATTTCCAGGGAAAACAAATCTCTCCCATAATAAGCCATCGCCGGAGCGATTTTCTCCATATCAATGGTACGCATCCTCGTAGCCATCAAAGACTGATGTGCATCCCTCATGGTTGTATCCGTGATCAGCAGTCTCTTCTGCTCCAATACCCATTTGGAAAATTTCTCAGGCCCCATCTTCTGTAAAAGCTGTCTGGTACCACAAAGTTTTTGAATCTCCTCATCTTTAATTCGTGGAAATGCCGGCACGTCAAACTGAGGTTTGTTACCTTTCACCTCGTTGACATACTTATTCCCCAGATATTTTAGAATCCGAAGTTCCTCCGTCTCCCCCTGGTTGATGTGCATCAGCTCTGGATGTTTTCCGATAAAATTCGTGTCGCACTTTCCTTCCACAAAAGTAGGATGATTCAGCACGTTCTGCAAAAAACGAATGTTGGTTTTCACACCTTCCACCACAGTCTCTGAGAGAGCCCGGTAGGCTTTTGTCCTGGCATCCTGGAAGTTTCTTCCCCAAGAAGTAATCTTCACCAACAGACTGTCATAATAGGGGGAAACCACCGCCCCTGTAAAACCGGAATCTCCATCCAGACGAATTCCAAACCCTGACCCGGTCCGGTAGATATCAATTTTCCCAGTGTCCGGTGCAAATCCGTTTACCGGGTCTTCCGTGGTGATTCTGCACTGTATCGCAGCTCCCCTCATGGAAATGTCCTTCTGAGACTGGATACCAATCTCCTGTGAATCCAGCGAATAGCCCTGCGCGATCAGAATCTGAGCCTGAACCAAGTCCACGCCCGTGACCATCTCTGTGACCGTGTGCTCCACCTGAATTCGAGTGTTCATTTCAATAAAATAGTGGTTTCCGTCATTGTCCAACAGAAACTCCACGGTACCCGCACTCTTATAATTTACTTCTCTGGCAATCTTCAGCGCGTCCTCACAGATCGCCTCCCGCTGTGCCTGAGTTAAAATCTGCGATGGAGTAAATTCAATGACTTTTTGGTGCCTTCTCTGAACAGAACAATCCCTCTCATAGAGATGAACTAAATTTCCATACTCATCTCCTAGAACCTGAACTTCAATATGTTTGGGATTTTCTATGTATTTCTCAATGAAAATATCGTCGATGCCGAAAGCTTTGCGCGCTTCGCTCTGGGCATTGTTAAACTCTGCCAAGAGATCTTTTTCTTCCCGCACAATTCTCATACCGCGGCCCCCACCGCCGGCAGACGCCTTCAGCATAACCGGATAACCACAGGATCTGGCGAACGCAATCGCATCTTTCTCGCTCTTAATCGCCTCGTCTACGCCGGGAACGGTACCTACACCCGCCTTATGCGCTACTAGCTTAGACTGAATTTTGTCTCCCACCCGGCTCATCATATCCGCTGTGGGGCCGATAAATGTGATTCCTGCTTCCTCACACTGCTTCGCGAAATCGCGATTTTCTGACAAAAAGCCGTAGCCTGGATGAATCGCATCTACACTCTTTGCCTTTGCCAGCTCAATAATCTGAGAGATACCTAAATAAGCCTCCAGCGGAGACTTGCCTTTTCCTATCTGATAAGACTCATCGGCTTTCGTTCGGAACAGAGCATTTTTGTCCTCCTCCGAATAGATGGCCACAGATCGGATGCCAAGCTCTTTGCAGGCCCGAATCACTCTTAGGGCAATTTCCCCCCGGTTTGCCACTAAGATTCTTTTAAATTTTTTCATACCTTCTCCATACACCTCCTAAGTAATTTTAAATACTATAACGAATTTCTTAATAATTGTCAATAAATTTGCGATATTTATTAATTTTTTTAGTAATTATTCATTCCCGTTCCAGTACCGCCAACAGAAAAATGCCAAAGGGTTTCTCGGCATTTCCAAAACCCTCTGGCATTCCCTCTATCTATTCACTTTTTATTCTCCAACTACTTTTTCTTTTTTCTCTGACTCTCCGAGAATCTCTTGAAGAGATCTCTCACTTAACATATCTTGAAGACGTTCCTGAATTCGGAGCAATTCTTGGTGTACCTCACAACCTCCATCTAATTTTTCATCCCGACAACATTTCTTTTTGGGGTTCATGCATTCAATGATATACATTCCTGGGTCAATCGCCAGGTAGACATCTAACAAAGTGATCTCGGAGACGCTTTTCTTCAAAGAATAGCCGCCATGGACACCCCGATACCCCCGGACGATTTTTGCCTTTTGCAGTTTTTTCAAAATCTTATAGGCAAATGGAGCTGTGATCTCTTCCCGCTCACAGATATCATTCACGCTCAACCGTTCTTCGCCCGACAATGCACGGATTACCCTCACCGCATAATCGCACTCTCTTGTAATTAACATATAAGCCTCCTGCCATCGTTATTCTAAATTTAATCAAGGCCCGATCTTACCTCTTTCGTATTGCTACTATCAAAATTATACCAATTTAGAGCAGAATATGCAACCTCAATTTTCTACAAAAAACATACCCAGACCGATGGCAAATATCAAAAGTCCCACCACAACTTTCAACACTTTTCCAACTTTCTGAGAACTTGGACGATTCATCAAATCTTCCACCGCCCCATAGCTGGTGCCCGCCACAACCAGAAGTATGCTATGCCCCAGCGCATACAAAATCATTAAAAATATTCCCCACCATATTCCATGTCCAGACTCCACCACCATAGCCAACAGAGCCAACATCACCGGAGTCGCACAGTGTGAAGCAAAGACACCACCCAAAGCTCCCGTCAAAAAGGCCCCTTTATATCCAGTACCCCGAATCAATTTACGGGGACTATGGCATTCACAGTGGTCATGGTCTTTGCAGTCATCACCATGCTCATGTTCCGGCAACAGATGAATCACACCCCAAATCTGTAAGGCCATCACCACCATCAATACACCCAGCAACACGTGCCACCAGTGCCCCATCCCATGCATCACATGACCAATCGCAGAGGCAACGCTTCCGAACACCGCGAAAGTCACAGCCATCCCCAGCGCCATCGTCAGCGACAGCCGAAGCGCTTTTCTTTTGCTGTCAGACGCTGCCCCTACATAGGCCAAAATCATCGGAACTGCTGACAACGAACAGGGTGTAAAAGATGTCACAACCCCTGCCACCAGACTCAAAACTGGGGCAAACCAAAGATTTTCTCTCATCAGGCCAGTTAATGTCTCTAGCCAGACATTCATGGAATCACTCTCCTTTATTCTAATTCAATTATTCTACTCTATTCAGCAGCCAAACACCGTAAAAAAGAATCTTGCTTGCAGGATTCTTCGCCTGCGTCGGGGGCAAAGCGGCATCTTCCACTCCGCCGCAGCACAATCCACGCGGAACGTTTGCGTAATTGGAAAAAACTTTCACGTATTAGCATGACAAGGTCTTTCCTATTACAGAACAAAGTGAACAAGCCCACTTCGTTAGCCTCAATTCTTTATGTTATATCACGAAAGAAAAAGAATGTCAAAGAAAAGCTTGCAAATTTGGAGAGATACGGTAAAATAAGTACATGTGTGTTGTTTGTACTGCGCACCACAGAAATAATTATATGAAAATGAGGTCAAATTATGATTGCAGCAAATAATGTAACCTTACGAATTGGAAAAAAAGCGTTGTTTGAAGACGTAAATATCAAGTTTACCGAGGGTAATTGTTATGGTCTGATTGGAGCCAACGGCGCCGGTAAATCTACCTTTCTCAAAATCCTGTCCGGACAACTTGAAACCACAAAGGGAGAGATCTCCATCACTCCTGGACAGCGTCTGTCCTTCCTACAGCAGGACCATTTCAAATATGATGACTTTCAGGTTTTAGATACCGTTATCATGGGAAATGCCCGGCTCTATGAAATCATGAAAGAGAAAGAGGCCATCTACGCCAAAGAGGAGTTTACCGATGAGGATGGCATCCGAGCCAGTGAGCTAGAGGGAGAGTTCGCAGAGATGAATGGATGGGAGGCAGAATCAGATGCCGCTACTTTGCTAAATGGCCTCGGTGTGGACACAGATCTGCACTATGCGACCATGCGTGACTTAAACGGCAGCATCAAGGTAAAAGTGCTGTTAGCTCAAGCGCTGTTCGGCAATCCTGACATTCTGTTGTTGGACGAGCCGACAAACCACCTAGACCTACCTGCCATCGAATGGCTGGAAGAATTTTTGATTAATTTTGATAATACCGTGATCGTAGTCTCACACGACCGTTATTTTTTGAATAAAGTATGTACCCATATCGCGGACATCGACTACGGAAAAATCCAACTCTACGCCGGCAACTATGACTTTTGGTTTGAGTCCAGCCAGTTGCTGGTAAAGCAGATGAAAGAGGCTAACAAAAAGAAAGAGGAAAAGATCAAAGAATTGCAGGAGTTTATTTCCCGTTTCAGTGCCAATGCGTCTAAGTCCAAGCAGGCAACTTCCAGAAAACGTGCACTGGAAAAAATTCAGTTGGATGAGATGCGTCCGTCCAGCCGAAAATATCCCTACATTGATTTTCGTCCCAACCGTGAAATTGGAAATGAGGTTCTCATGGTGGAAAACCTCTCCAAAACCATCGACGGTGTAAAAGTGATCGACAATGTCACCTTTACTCTAGGACACGACGACAAGGTCGCTTTTGTCGGGACAAATGAATTGGCCATCACCACCTTCTTCCGCATTCTTACCGGTGAATTGGAACCCGACGAAGGAACCTATAAATGGGGAGTTACTACTTCCCAGGCCTATTTTCCTAAAGACAGCACTGCCGAGTTTGACAATGATCTCACAATCGCAGACTGGCTTACTCAGTATTCTGAGATCAAAGATGCCACTTACGTGCGCGGTTTTCTGGGCCGCATGCTCTTCGCAGGTGAGGATGGAGTCAAAAAGGTCCGTGTACTTTCCGGAGGCGAGAAGGTTCGTTGTCTTCTGTCCAAAATGATGATCTCCGGGGCCAATATCCTGCTCTTAGACGAGCCGACCAACCATCTGGATATGGAATCCATCACCGCGCTGAACAACGGCCTGATTAAATTCCCAGGAGTCATCTTGTTTGCCTCCCACGATCATCAGTTTGTTCAGACCACAGCGAACCGTATTATGGAATTCTTACCCAACGGAACTATGGTGGACAAAATCACAACCTACGATGAATATCTGGCCAGTGATGAAATGGCCAAAAAACGCCATGTATATCAGATGAACGAAGAAGACAACTAAACAAGCCATTATAAATAGCCCTCCGGAAGCTTCAAACTTCCGGAGGGCTTTCTTTTATACGGACAGCCGATTATTTCGTGCTTCCTTTCGCCAATGAAGAATAAGCGCCAAATACTTTCTCACCGTTTACCGTGCGGTATGCCCGGATTCGGTATTGATAAGTAGTATTTTTCTTCAGGCCTTTCTCTGTATAAGAAGTCGTGCTTCCACTGTTGATCTGTGTCACATAATCCCATTTACCGGTCTTTGCGTCGACACGATAAATACGATAGCCGCTGGCTCCGTTTACTCTTCCCCAGTTGATTTTCAGGCTGGTAGCAGATGCTTTTTTTACAGAATTAATCACAACCTGCTTCGGCACTGCCTTTCCAGTCTTTCCGTCAGAATACGCACCGAACACCTTAGTGCCATTTACATTCTGATAAGCTCTTATGTAATAAGTATACGTCTTTCCAGTCGTCACACCTGTATGAGTATAAGATGTGGTTCCTGCCCCTACCTGTGTCACATATTTCCAGCTGGAATTATCAACTTTATAGTACAGACGGTAGCCATCCGCTCCCTCTACTTCATTCCAGCTCACTTTCAGGTTGCAGTATCCCCAGCTCTGTACCTTCGTGATCTCTACCTTGTCCACACTCAATTTTGCCTTCAGGCCCGCAGACTCATACGGTCCTAACTGTGTCTTTCCACCCAATGTGTAGAGTGCACGCACCGTATAGATATAGGTATCTCCCAGAGTCAGCCCGCTGTCCTTATAGCTGGCGGTATCTGCATCCACATTTGCAATCGCCTTGAAGTAGCCTCCGGCAGTCTTTCGATATACACGGTAGCCCTCTGCACCTTTGACTTTCTCCCAGGTCAGTTCCAGTGCGTCATCGCCTGCTTTTTCTAGGGAGACTAGAGGCGTCTTCTCGTTCATCACATTCTTCAGCTCTTCCAGTCTCTCCTCTGCCTCAAACAGAGTCTCATCGTTGGTTACAAATACCTTCTGCGTCCTGGTCAGCTTATCATAAGCTTCTCTGACTGCCTGAATAGCCTCCTCTTTATCCAGTGTCACTTCTCCGATCTGATCGATCAGCCCCATAACTTCAATGGCTGCCACTTCATCCTCAGAGAGAGTTACCTCGATCTCACAGGTGGCAATCGCATCTCCTGCGATTCCATAGATGGTCGCAGTTCCTACTCCTACTGCTTTGATGATACCATTTTTCACGGTGAGCACATCTGTATCGCTGGAAGTCCAGCTGAACTTGCTCATATCCGCGTCTTCTGGCTGGAAGTCAATGGTATCCAGCTCAATGCTGCTGCCCTTGAGCATACCCAGTTTCGTCGCGCTGATGATCAAATCCGTCACTGGTTTTGACACGACGATCTTGCAGCTGACTTTCCTATTATTTTTCAGAGTTGCCATGATGGTCGCGGTTCCATAGTCCACGGCCTTCACGGAACCACTGGAATTCACTGTCGCTACTTCTTCATTGTCCGAAGACCATGTGATGGATTTCGTATCTCCGCCGCTTGGCTGATATTCTATCTCAGAACTCATTCTCAAGCTATCACCTTTTTCCACGTCATAGCTTCCCTGCTCAAATGCAAGCGTTTCGATATAGTTGGCGTTTACGACCACCTCGGTCTCTGCAGTGTAGGTACCGCTTGGAGCTGTCACTGTCGCGGTGATCTTTGCAGTTCCCGCTGCTTTCGCCTCCACACTCACACCAGTTTTGCTGGTACTGGAAACCACAGCGATGCTCTCATCGCTGGAAACCGCTGTAACCTCCAGCGCTTCTGTATAATTGCTCGGTATCACTGCAAGCCCCAGAGACTTCTTAGTACCGATGTTTTTGATCTCTGTGACAGCATCCTTGAACACGACTGCCTCTACCGGATACTCTACCACCGTCACCTTAGCACTGGCCGTCAGCCTCCCGTAAGAAGCCGTAATCGTAACCGTACCTGGCTTGATTCCCTTTACATAACCTGTATTCCCCACAGTGGCAATCGTGCTATCTGAACTACTCCAGCTCACTTTGGAACTGCTGTAATCCGATTTCGACGGGCTGGCCGTCACACCCAGACTCTGGGATTTTCCGACACCAATCTCCATCTCTGGCGTATTCATGGAGATAGACTCCACACTTGGAACTTCTTTTACCACGACTTCACAAGAATCAGAGAATTTTCCCACTTTCGCGGTCAGTGTAACCGTACCTTTTTTCTTTGGCGTAAAGCTTCCATATGAAGAAGTCGATGTCACATTCAGTACAGAAGGATCGCTGCTCTCCCAGGTAACCTTGGTATCGTCCGTGGTATCAGACGGGTTAAAGGATACTCTGACAGAAGTGTACTCTCCCACATAGGCTTCCAGCTTATCTGTTTCCAGAGAAATTCCTTCCAGAGGAATCTCTACGACTTCAATCTCGAAAGATTTGCTGATGTCTCCCAGTTTCGCTGTGATCGTCGCTTTCCCAGGTGCGACACCTTTTAACGTTCCGTAAGAATTCTTGGCTTTGCTAATCGATACCACATTGGTATCGCTGGAGGTCCACTCCACCTCATTCTGATTATCCGGTGTGCTGACCGGTTCAAAATCCAGATATACGGACTTGCTCTTGCCCACATTCAGGCTCTGCGGAATCTCCCGGAACTCAAAATCCGTCACATTGATTTCTTGAACGGTCACGTGATAAGACACACTCTGTGCTCCGATCTTCACGATCACATCTGCCTCTCCATCCGCCACGCCTTTTAGAGTAACTCCACTGGCATTGGCAGTTGCAGTCACCACATTCTTGTTGGTGGATACCACCGTCGGGGTCTTATCTTCTGTCGTGTCGGCAGGAAGCACCTGATAGGACAGTTTCTTGGTTTTCTTCGGCTGCAAAGTAATTTTCGTCTCTCCTGACTCGATGCCTGTGATCGGAATATCTCTCACTGTCACCTGGCAGGATGCCAAAAAGTCTCCCACAGCTGCTGTCACCGTCGTGGTTCCTGGAGCTACGCCCATAATTTCACCGTTTGTCACAACTGCTACACCGGTGTCTTCCACCGTCCAGGTCACGTCCCTTGCATCCGTGGTGTTCTCCGGTGCATACAGAACTTCCAGCTCCTTCGTCTCTGCCCTTGTCAGAGTTACTTCCTCTTCCGCCAGTGAAATTCCAGTCATCGTCACAACAGGCACTGTAATCTCACAGGAGTCGCTCCACTCTCCATGTCTGGCAGTGACCGTGGCCTTTCCTGCGTTCTTGGCAGTTACGGTACCGTCTGCCTCCACTTCCACGATATTCTCATCTGAAGATTCCCACTGTACCTGAATCGGCACCGTGATATCTTCCGGTTCATAGACAACTTCCAGTTTCTTGCTGGTCATATTCTCCAGAGTCAGGTCCTTCTCTTTCAAGGACATGGAAGTTGGCTGTTCTCCTGCCATCGCCTCGTTTAAAGCCTCACATGCCTCATCAACAGTGTCCTGAGATGCCGGCAAATCCAACATCACTTCGTTGGCTTTTTCATATGCTGCCTTAATCTCTTCGTTCGCCAGAAGCATTTCCTTGTTCTGCGCACTATTCACCGTCGCAATCGCAGTTGATAAATCATCCTTCACTGCACGAATCTTGCCAACTCCGTCGTCGCCGCCCATGGCATGGCCGCCTCCGATATCTGCCCCATAGGCCAAAGTGAACTGAACGCGGACAACGTCTCCGTCAGAGAGATAGCTGTCTGCAAAACCTACGTTTGGAAATACGTTGTTCAGGCAGTACATCCAGCCGGAGCCCTGGGCATAGTCGAACTCTCCCAGCTGTCCTTCCGTCCCCTCTCTCCATTCAATGGACAGATCACTGAGGTCTTCATTCATAGACGCATTTTCCAGATTCAGTTCCTTCGTCGCAGAGCCTGGTCTAGACGCATTGGCTCCTACGATCGCAGACAGATAGAAGCCACTCTCCACGGTTCCAGTGTTGGTGTAATCATAGCCGTTCTCCTGAATCAGGCGAACCAGAGCCTCTGCTGCATTCTCACCTTCATAGATCGGCACCTTAATGGGTTCCACAATATAGCCGCAGTTGATGGTGATCGCCTCGATGTCAAAAGTCGCGTAGCCGATCAATTCCCCTTCTTCTGCTTTGGTATAGTAGATTTTATATTCCTGGGTGACTGTCTGTCCGATGGAGTCCGTCACAGAAATTAGAACCGTGTGTTCTCCATTTTTTTTGTCTTTGAAGTTCAGGGTATAACTGGTCTTCGTGTCATCATCCCAGTTATAAGCCACGCTGGACCCATCCAGCTTCACGGAAGATGCCAGTTTATTTCCAGCGGAATCCCTGGCGATAACGTCGAAGGTTTTCCGGCTAGCCCTAAGCTGAATGCCATCCTCTAGAGTCGTCTCGATGGTGGGCGCGCTCCAGACAGACACTTCACAGCTGGCAGAGATTTCACCGACACTCGCCGTGACGGTGGCATCGCCCTTCGCAACTGCAGTGATTGTTCCATCCTCCACTTTTACAATCTGCTCATCGCTGGACTCCCAGGTAATCTGTCTCTCAAAATAAGGATCCTCTGGAACAGTCGCCGCCTCCAGCTCCATTTCTTGACCGATTCCCATGGCTACGGAAGAACGGTTCAGTGTGATCTCACCGAGCGTCGACTCACAAGCCTCCACATCGACTTTGATGATTTCACCTAGATTGCCTGTCAGATCTTCTGCGACCAGATACACGGCGCAGGCCTCCTCTGTCAATCCTTCCAGGGTGACTTCATTTTCATCCACACCTATCGTGAAAGTCTTTGCAGAATCTTTGTCGATCTGCGCGGGCGCTTCCTCATCCACACCCTGTACTACATAATACCCAGTTCCCCCTTCATCGCTGTTAAAGCTTAAGGTCACTGTCTCCATGGCTCTCTCTGTCACTGAGATATCACTCAGAACAGGTGCCGACTCATCGGTCGTCTCTGTCAGAAAAATGATCTCATCGCCATCATAGATTTCATAATTGTTGACATAAATGGAAGTTCCATACTCTCCGGCTGCCACCCCATTTACAATAAAAGTAAAATTCCGGGTGTCGACACCGCTCACCTTGATGACATTTCCAGCTTCGTCCAAATCCAGATAATCCCGGATGTTTTCCGGGGTGGCATCGAACATCTCAATCTGAGTCAGAACCAGCGCGTCCAGCAGAGTATACTGTCCCTGCTCCACATCAATATCCGGGCCGTAGGTAAAACCATACTTCTGTGCCAGCATCGGTGTCATAGCCTGGTCCGAATCATTCTGGTAGATCTCTTCCTCCCCCTTCATCATGCTGATATAGAAATATCTATCCCACCAGACATCATCGTCGGAGGCAAATACTGTCTCCTGCTCTTCTTCCTCAAAAGATACCGCTGCATCCGCAGTTTCTTCCTGAAACGCTTCGACGTTCGAAGAGTTTCCCAGCTCCGAAGCGGATTCTTCTGTGGCAGCCATCGCTGTCGCAGGCATCGAAGTGAGAATCATCAACATCGCCATCATCAGGCAGAGGATTCTCCTTCCTCGCTTTTTCATAAGTTTCACTCCTTTCTTTTTTTCCATAGTACTTGAAGTGAAGAACCCGACAAGCCATAATATTTTCCATATATAAGGAAAAGAGAGCCCCGGGAATTTTAAAAAAAAGAGCCTGTCAGGCTCTATCTTTAAAATAACTTTTTGCCATATACAAAAAGCTCTCGGACTCTCTTCTCAATCCGCCTTGCTTACGAATCTCCCACTTAAACTGCGTTGCTGTATCCTGACTCGAGTTCCTCCTACTAGAAACGCCTTCCCAGATCTCTCCAGTGGCCCTATGTTCCGTTCGTCCCTCATACAGTAGAGATAGACTGTCCCGGATTCTCACCGGGTTCCCTTCAAACAGGTAAAAATACCTGACCGCAGTTCTATTCAATTTATACTATGGATTTACTTTCTTAGTATAACGAATATAGGCAATTTTGTCAAGAAAATAACTCTTGTTCACTCCGCCTTCTGCCTTCCTGTCCGAATACCAGTCTCATCTTTGTAGACGCCGCCTGTAACTTTTCCACGCAGGCTCTGCTTTTTTCTCTTCCACATAAGGTACCCCCCCCCACTATAAAAATCTTTTTGCTTATAGACGCAAAGCTTCCTGATATGGGCACTCAGACCCATACCAGGAATGCTTTGCACTCCATACATAACTGGCAAAGCCTTACATCTGCTTTTGCAGAATTACTTCACTGTCACATTCACCCAATCCGAGTAAGAACCAAAGACTTTCTCACCATCTACCGTACGGTATGCACGCATAGTATAATAATACGTATGACCAGATTTCAGGCCGGTGTTGGTATACGAAGTCGTACTTCCCTTTCCGATCTGGGTCACATAGTGCCATTCCCCATCCTCAGATGTCTTATAGTAAATGCGATAGCCACTTGCCCCATTTACCTTGTTCCAATTCAGAGTTACCTTTCCGTCTCCTGCAGTAGCTTTCGCAATCACTGCTTTCTTAGGTACTGCCTTTCCAGACTTACCGTCAGAATATGCACCGTATACTTTCGCTCCGTCAATATTACGGTATGCGCGCACATAATAAGTGTAAACCTTTCCAGTCGTCACTCCTGTATGCACATAAGAAGTATCCTCTGTCTGAGTTGCATATCTCCAGCCGCTGTCGTCTATCTTGTAGTATAGACGATAGCCATCTGCTCCATCTACTTCATCCCAGGTTACTTTAATACCATTATAACCCCAAGTCTGTGTCTTGCTGATGGACGCCTTTGCCAGAGTCGCTTTTGCACTCAGATCTGTCACATATTTACTGTAGACCGGCTCGCCCCACTTCTTGCTCGCCGCTTTCACCGTATAATAATACGTTGTACCGGTCACTGCCGTCTCGTCTGTATAAGACAAATCTGTCAAATCCTGAACCCATGCGATTCGTTTGAAGCTCTCTCCTTTTACCTTACGATATACATAGTAGCTCTTCGCGTTCGCATAGGGCTCCCAGGTAATTCTAATACTGTCATAAGATACTGCCTCTGTTTTCACCTCAGGTTTGCCGGAAATGAACGCTTCATAAGCCTTCCTCTGCTCTTCCTGTTTCAGCGCTTCCAGATTCTTCTCAGCCTCTGCCAGTTTCTCGTAGTTAGTCACTTCCTTCTTCTGGTCTTCGCTCAGCGCGTCGTAAGCCTCCCTTGCTTCCTGGATTGCTTTCTCAGATTCCAGAGTTACCTCTCCGATCGCATTGATCTTCTCGATCACTGCCTGTACTTCCAGATCTACCTCGCTTTCTTCTACTGTGACAATGCAATAAGGCGCTGTAATGATCGCCTTCTCACCATCCAGTTTCGTCTCCGTTCCTTTGGCAGATACCAGGTAAGTTCCCGGCTCCTTGAATGTCAAGGTGACATTTCCGTCCTTGTCCGTCTTCAGACCTGTGCTCTCTGACGGCAGATCTGTCTTCGCATTCAACAGGTCCGCATAGATCTCGGAACCTTCCATTGCAAAGGTCGGCGGCTCTTTGTGCTCATATGCGTTAGCAGACACGAAGCCTTTCAAGTTCAGCTTCAATTCTTCTCCAGCTTTCACCGTGGCCTCTGTCTGGTCAAAGAAACTATGATACATCGGAACCGTGTAATCCGCATACAAATCCACTTCCACGTCATCCTCGTTCTTCACCAGAATATTATCTGCGGTGGAACCCCAGATGTAGCCCTCGTCTTCCAGCCACTCGCCTGGGTATTTGTTGTTCACCCAGTAGTTCAGCTGTGTAGTCTCGATATTCCAGAACTCTCTGACAAATAAATCATTTCCCACTGCCGGGTCGTTGTTCGGCGTTGCGTAGAAGCCGTCTGCGCCTTCCTCAGAGTACAACTCGTGAGCTCTGATAAAGGCATTCAACAGAGTCGGTCCCTCGTCGCTGTTGTAGACTTCTGAATAGCCGTAGGCTGTCACATCAAAGGCATTGACTGTGATCGGCACCTGCACCATCGGAGTCTCACCGTCCTCAGACTTGAAGAAGGTTCCATCCTTACTGATGGTCAGCAAAATGGTCGCACTCAGATTGACATCCACAGCCAGCGGATTCTCCTGAGCCACGACAGTTCCAATCTCGGTAGTCAGTCCCTCTTTTTCTACTGTGTACGTGTATTCTTCCCCTGCTTTCAGACCGGTGTAAGAATTCACTCCTGCCTGCTCCACAACTTTGCCAGAAGCATCCTTTAAGGTCAGTTTAGCATCCACAGGATTCAGGCTGAAGATCAGATCTTTTCCATTGCTGAATACCGTCTGGCCTTCTTTTACTACCCAACGGTCGTAACCATTTGTTAAAGTCGCGCCTTTGTTCAGCGCGGTCGCCACAGTTCCATCAGAAAATGCCTCCTCGGCTTTCTCCTCCGCAATGCCTACCAGAGAACCGAAGCCCTCCTGCTGCATATAATTCTGTGCGTAAATATAAGAATAGTCGGCGCTTCCTTCCAGGTAATAACAGCTCTTCAGTGTTTTCTTTCCAGAAGAGTTTCCTGTAATCGCCGCCACAGAGCCTACGCCATCAGATGCGTATACCTTGCCCGTATTGTAGCAATTTTCAACGGTTACCTTGTTATCATTCGCATAAACATAACCGGCGATTCCGCCAGCCACTCCATTTTGTCCAGAGGTACTGATCTCTCCGGCATTGTAGCTGTTCTCGATCTTATACTCATTCGTTCCAGAAGCATTCATATATCCTATGAGGCCTCCGGCATAGGAACCGGCCGCATAAACCATACCTGTATTGGCAGAGTTGATGATCTGTCCTGTGAATTGTCCTGCGAGGCCTCCAGCCCAGCCGCTGGTGGAGGTAATCATGCCCTCATTGCGGCAGTTCTCAATCGTCGTTCCATTATTTGCGGAATTGATAAAACCAGCTGCGTTTCTTGCAGTCACTTCACACTTATTGACACAGTTGAGGATAGTACCATAACCAGTATGCGCCACAAACGCACCTGCATTGTAGAACTCTTCGCTGTTGATCTGGCCTTCCAGCGTCAGGTTGCAAATCGTACCTGTCGCATCCAGGCCGATGAAGAATCCGGCATAGCCGCCGATGGTCTTCATGTCTGTCTGATGGATGCCCGAAATCGTATGACCGCATCCGTCAAATGTACCTGCGAATCTCTTTGTATTATTGGAATTCTTCGCTCCGATCGGCTGCCACTGCTCAGAGGTCAGCTCGATATCCTGTATCAGGCGGATGGTCTTATCCTGCATAGAATCCTGAGCGATGTTCGCGGAGGTACCGCTGACGATCTCACTGAGACCTTTCAGCTGCATTTCATTGGAAATCTCATACAGGTTTTCTGCCTGGTTATACCAGGAGACATCGTACTCCATGGTCAGTTCCACCGAAATCTCCAGCGCTTCCTCTCCCACTGTGAAGACGCAGTCTTCTCCTTCTTTGGTGAGGTAGCCTTCTGCCTCGACTTTGTAGCGATACTCGCCCGGTGCCAGGTAATAGATTCCAGATTTTCTGGTCTCGATCACCTGATCTGCGCTGTCGTACACCGTAAATTTCTGATATTCCGGAAGATTTGCATTGGTGGAGAACGTTACTTTCGTTCCTTTCTCCATCTGTACGGTGATGGTCCGTGAACGGCTCTCAGAGTCTCCTCCTACGGTGAAGGTACCTGTCGTCGTCTGATAATTGTCCGCCATCGCCAGATAGCTGTACTCTCCGGGTGTCAGTTTATACTGTTTAGCAGAAGATGGATTCATCTCATTGCCTTCGCTGTCTTTGACTACCAATTTCGCATAGGCAGGTATCACGGCGAAAGTGATCGTATAGGACTTCCCTGGCAGCGTCACTTCTTCTGTCAAGGCTGTGCCCTTGTAAATAATCGTTCCCGTTGCATTCTGATAATCGGTAGAAGTGGAAGTCGCCGTATACTCATAGTAAGTATTCTTCGTCAGTCCAGCATAGCTCTTGGAACCTTCGATAATTGGCTCTAGCACCTCTCCGTCTGGATTCTTCAGCGTGATGTTCGCATAGTCTGGACTCACGTCAAAGGTCAGGGCTGCCTCATCTCCGGTAGGATAAGGATAGTTGTCCTCGCCAGTTTCCCATACCTGAGCCTGGTTTGCCACGCGGACATTCAGGTTCATCTGGGTCTGAATGGTTCCGTCCGTGAAAGCGGAAGGCTCCACTGCCTCTGTGCCACCCTCGCTGTTTCCACAGCCTGGGAAGAGGCTCTCACTGGAATAGAAGTTGTTATTCAGAAGCTCTTTGCCTGTCGGCACTTCTCCACAGATGTTGCCCACCGTAGTCCCTGTACCCACCAGTAAGAGCTGGCCTACGCTATAGCAGTTCTCTACTTTGATATCGGTAGCATTATTGGAGTCATCCATCAGGCCAAAGATACCGCCCATGGCATTTCCGCTGCCGGTGATGGTTCCAAAGTTCACCATACCAGTCACTGCCGGGAGATTATAACCGCTTGGATTGTACTCTCCGGCAACTCCGCCCACAGCACGGCCCAACGCGGTAACATCGCCATAGTTGACGTTGCTGCGGCTAGCCCAGGTGCCATAGCCGTCTCCGAGATATCCGGCAATTCCGCCGACTATATCTGTTCCTTCAATCTTTCCATGGTTTTCACAGTTGCGAACTGTCGAATTGCTTCCATAACCGATAATTCCACCGACCTTGGTCTCACCGCGGACTTCACCTTCATTTTTACTGTCTGTGACAGTCTGGCCCATTCCGATGACACCGCCGACATTCTCTGTTCCGATGACGGTACCAGTGTTGGTACAGCCTGTCAGACTCACCTGAGAGGCGTTTGCAATGACACCGCCGACGTTTACTTTACCGGTGATCGTACCGCTGTTGGTACAGTTTTCCAACTCATTGTAATTCGTCGTGCTGGCCACCAAGCCGCCTGTATAGCTGGCCGAATTCGGGTTCATGGAAGTGATGTCTGCCTCATTGTGGCAGTCCACCATAGACATACTCCAGTTATTCGCCGTGAAGCCGGCAGTATAGGTTTTCGCGCCCTTATAGGTATTCGTGATTTTACCTTTTACTGTCAGTCCTTCGATCGTCGCGCTGTTATATCCCTGCACATAGTCGAACAGAGCCAGATTTGCAAATTTATCCGTCTCCAGGTTCACCGTGATGGAGTATCCGTTTCCATAAAAATCTCCCTCGAATCCCCATCCGCCTGCCTCTTGGCTTCCGATCGGGACAAAGGCCTCGTTCTCCAGCTCACTCAATACCAGATCAGCATTGAGCTGGATATCTTTGTTCTGGAAGGTATCTCTAGCGATCAGCTCATCATTCTCATCCACACCCTGACCTACCGTCATCGCCATGAACGCCATGAAGTCGGCTGTGTCGTTGATCTCCAGAACTTTTGCATCCGGGTCATACCAATTTACATCGTAGCCCCGTTTCTCGAACTCTATAGGGATATTCTGGCCTTTTCCGTCGATCACAAGCTCCTTCTTAATGATCTCGTAGCCATAGGCTTTGGCCATATAGGTATAAGTGCCATCCTTCAGGAGATAGGTAAGGTCTTCCGACGGTTCCACCGTCTCCCCGTCCTCTGTCAGAACTTCGATGGTCTGATTCTGAGGTTTGTCAGAGACGAACTCGAATTTCACCGGATAGGTCGGACTCATCTCCAAAGCTTCCCGGAACTCTACGTTCTTGTCTGCCTCTTCTTTTACCTCGAAGGTCTTAGACTCTGTCCAGTAGCCTTCACTGGTCACCGTCCAGTTATAGGTTCCATCCTCGATGAAAGAATAGCTTCCGTCACTGTTGGGATAAATCTTCTCTCCGCCGGCATTCTTTACCTGAATGTCTGCTTTTTCCTTCGCATCCTCCGGTGCGATTGTGAAGTACAGCGTCGGGTATTTCTTCATTCGTACATTAAGAAATTTGCTTCCGCCACTAACCGTTGTATTTCCAGATGTCGCTTGGTAACCCTCACAGGTAATCTCATACGTATAGTCTCCATCCAACAGGTTATAGACAAAGATTCCATTGCTACTGGAGGTCACGGTCTCGCTCTTTCCAGAGGAATTCTTCACGGTCACCTTCGCGTTTGCGAGAGCTGTGGATGCCACCTGGTCTCTCACCGTCAATCTGAGAGTGTAACGTTTCGCCATGGTGATGGTCCGAGTCAGGTCCGCTTTCTTAATGGTAAAACTGCCCTCACGGTCCGCATAGCCGCTCAGAGTCGCTGTGTAGGTATATTTTCCAGGAATCAGACGGTAGGTGTTTTCCCCAGTCTTATAATTGACTGTGGTCTCTTCCGTGATCTCTGTTCCTTCGCTGTCGAAAATCTTCAGCACCGTGTCTTCTGCGTCTCCACCATCTTTTGTCTCTATGGTAAAGGCTGCCGTATACGCTGCCTGCAGAGTGGTTCCCGCTTCCCCGGCAGTCCACGGATACCAACCATTGGTAGCCGTCGCGTTCTGGTTCAGAAGTTTGGCGATGGTACCGTCTGTGAAGCTTTCTTCTGTATAAGTGCCATTAATATAGAAGGAATTCTCCACACCAGCATTGTCTGCTGCCACCGGAATCTCGCTTCCAGATACACAGTTGCGGATGCTTCCCTGATTGTCCAGGGCAACCGCCGCCTTCGTGTCTGTCGTCACAGCATAACAGTTCTCAATGCTTCCTGCATTGGTCGCCGCGATCGCGCCCACACCGCTGACACCTAAGTTCTTCACCACGCCGCCTGCTACTATATTGGTAAACAGCGCGCCGTCTTTCGCTGCCAGTCCGGTGATTTTATGGCTGGCTCCATCAAAGGTTCCGGCGAATCCATGATTCGCGTCCCCGATTCCAGCCCATTCTTTGTCCACCAGACGGATATCTGCTCCCAGTGAAATGGTCTTTCCTGCGAAATCAGTACCTGCCGTTACCAGACTTCCCAGACCAGCCAGCTGATTTGCCTCCGTCAGCACGAAACTTTCCTGGGATTCCTCATACCAGCTGGTATCCGCATCCTCGCCCCATACAGAGAGCAGCTCTACGCTCAATGACAGGCCGGTATCTCCGATGGTGAAGCTTCCAGTCTCTGTCTGGTAGCCTTCTTTAGACACTTCATAGGTGTACTCGCCGCTTTGGAGAGAATAAGCCCCATCCTCTGCAGCCGGCACCTCTGCTTCAGCAGAATTGAAGACCTTCACTGTCGCGTCTTCCGGAGTCACCTGGAAATCCACACCGTAGACGATTCCAAAGAATACGTCCGTGCCAGAAGCGTTCCATCCGTAGAATCCGTTTTCTTCCGTCACATTGGCATTCAGACGGTCTGTGATGGTCTTGGCATTCTCTTCGCTGACCTTGTCCACAAAATCTTCACAGTTGGTCACTGCAGTGCCGCCCAGCCATCCGGAGACTCCGCCCACGTAGCTGCCGCCAGTCACTTCACCCATGTTGTAACAGCTGTCCATGGTACCTCTCATCCCATTGTAGTCGCCGCCGATGATACCTCCCACCTGCAGTTTCCCATGGATATAGCCGCTGTTAAAACAGTTCTGGATATCTTCATTCTTACCGAATCCCACAATACCCGCACAATAATTGTAGGAACGCATGGAAGAAGTGATTCCCTGATCTGATGCTGTCGAAGAATCCTGGTCCAGCTCACCGGTATTGTAGCAGTTCTCCAACAAAGGCCGACGGTCTGACCGTTCAATATCCGTCATCGCTCCTACGATACCGCCATTGTTCCAGCATGCTTGAATATATCCGTTGTTGATACAGTTTCGAACTGTACCGGAATTCAGGAATGCAGTGATACCGCCGGCATGGTAATATCCCCAAACCTCGCCGTTGTTGACGCAGCCTTCGATTAACGCCGGGTCTTCTGTACCGGCTCTGGAAGTTACGACACCTGCGATACCGCCGGCACCTTTTTCTGTATTATAGATTGCGTCCAGATCACGTACAATAATCTTTCCGCTGTTGCTGGAATCCGAAATCACGCCGAAGCTCCAGCCCGCGATACCGCCGATAAAGGTTCCCGCATCCAGGGTTCCGTTGTATGTAGCATTCTGAATGGTCCCATAGTTCAGACCGGCCACACCGCCCACATAACAGCCATAGCGGTTCGCGATATCCGTCGTGGAATCCACATGGACATCGTCCATCGTGAAATCCATCTGGGAGTCCACGCCGTCAATGACACCGTTGTTCACAGCCGCCGCACCGCCCAGGTACTGGCTCTTGGACAGTTCCATGGAACCTGCAACGGTGAAATCACGCAGAGTACCACTGTTATAGGCGAACAGGCCTTGATAGCTCTTCTCCATTCCATCCACCGTATAGGTGACGGTATGGCCCTGTCCGTCAAAGGTTCCCGCGAACGGACGCTCCTGCGTTCCGATCGGGGTCCAGGTCTCCCCGGTGAAATCCATGTCGGCATCCAGCAAGATGGTCTTCCCTGCAAAATCGTCCGCATCGATCTCTGCTCCGTATCCGTCATCTGACAGACCGTTCGCCACGATCTCTGCCAACGCGCGCATCTCTTCTTCACTGCTCAGAGTGAAAACCGTCTCATCTGCCTGATACCAGCTAAAATCGGCAACCAGGCCAGTGTCTGCCAAAACCACTGCTTCCAGGGATTTCGGCTCCAGGTTGTTTTCTTCTTCTGGTACAGTCTCTTCTTCCGGTGCAGCTTCCGGCTCGGTCTCTTCTCCCTCAGCTGCTTCCAATGCGAAAGAATCTTCCTCTTCCACATCCGTTTTCCCGGGTTCTTCGGCCTCCAGCGCCTCCCCCGGTTCCTCATTTTCCTGGATATTCTCTTCTCCCTCCTCCGAGAGAGCTTCCACATCCTCCTGCGGTTCTCCCACAGGGGCCGCCAAAAGCACAGTCTCAGGACACGCAGAAGTGGCCATAATCGCGGCCAACACCCAGGCGGCAATTCGTTTGCCGTAAGTTTTCTTCTTCATCTTAGTCCTCCTCTAAACCGCCGTCTTTCTGACGACTGTTGATTTCTGGGAAAATTTCCCGCAAACTTTTCTTTTCCCCAATCGCCTCCTCTCCTCCAAATAGACGAGACTTCCGCCCACAGACTCTGTCCGCAAACCTTCATATCCCGTAAATTTAGATAAAAAAAAGCATAATTCTTCCTCTCGCAGGTAGAATTACGCTATCTTTCTCTTAATATGAACACTCTTAAAACTGTCCTATACTCTATTCGTCATGCTTACGAATATCTTTACACAGACCCCGTTGTTGTATCCTGACTCAGGTTCTTCCTACTCAAGTACCTTCCCAGGTTCCCCCAGTGGTATCCTACTTTTTCGTCCCCCACACAGTAGAGATAGGCTGTTCTGGACTCTCACCAGATTCCTTTTAAACAGGCGTATATAGACGCCTGACCGTGGTCCTTATCTACTTTTTCAAACCAATAACTGATTACTATTTTTTTAATTATATCAAAATGGTCATACAAAAAATATTTCCAGTTAACATATTAAATATATCATATATTTTCGACATTGTAAAGTTCACATTCTGCTTACACAAAGCCTACAACAATCTCTGATTGCACAACTGATATCGCTCTGTCACCCAAACAGCTGACAGAGCGATACTCTTTTAAGATATTCAAACCGATACCATTTTCATACTATTTTACCTTCACGGTCTTCCAGTCAGAGTAAGAACCGAAGACTTTCTCTCCATTTACCGTGCGGTACGCCCGCATGGTGTAGTAGTAAGTCTGACCAGATTTCAGGCCGGTGTTGGTATACGAAGTCGTACTTCCCTTTCCGATCT